>Ga0265322_10000165_pt1 | contig 30267 bp, 66 predicted proteins | sample 41222metaG_FD_193584 | JGI IMG/M metagenome (GOLD analysis project Ga0265322, IMG submission 193584) | Rhizosphere microbial communities from Carex aquatilis grown in University of Washington, Seatle, WA, United States - 4-12-22 metaG | ecosystem: Host-associated > Plants > Roots > Rhizosphere...
AATCCCGGATGGCCATTTCGCCGCCTTGGAGATACGCGGAAGTCGGGGGAAGGACGTTCAGCTTTGCTTCCAGGGTTGCGGGAGAAGTTCCAGCGATCAGCAGCAGACCGACCTGATTGTACCCCATTTTCTGTCCTTCGTTCTTCGGCATGTTTCTTTACTCCGGTCAGAAGGTTTCGTTTCTCATTACTCTATTTACAAATGTTTTCAGAAAGTCGGGGATAAATCCCAGGGATAAATCCCAGGCTTCGCCAGAATCACTTGAGAAGGCAAGTCAATTCAACAATTCCCCAAATAAACATAATTGTCTTAAGAACGAGAGAAATGGCCCGTTCTGCCTGTTGCAACTGCCCATCATCATCCTTTGCAATAGAGACAACCTTAACGCAAATCCCGACAAAAATGGAAACAAGAAGGACGATGATATATGCCTTGAGGAACATTGTTTATCTCCTTGCTTATTGCAATTTATTCGTCATTATCGGGGCGAGAAGTTTCCCGGATGTGTTGCCAGCAAAAATCTTCCATTTTCGCCAGCAATTCGCCTTCCGGGACCACTTTCTTTCCATCGGGATAAATGATGACAATATCCTCGATGACTGCCGGATCGAAGTTTGCCGGGTCACGGGACGTTGTATAACTTCCGGGAGAGAAGAAAAAACTCACTCTTACGTCCGGTTCCGTTTCGTCAAACTCGGCCCAAATCGTTGCCGGAATGTTGTATTTTGTTGTCATAGTATCAGTAATTCTTTTCTATTCTTCGGGGAAATTAAATACGGCAGAATTGCCATTCATGAGCAACGGGATTGTAGAACTTTGCCCAGGTAAACCCTCCACCATCCTCCGTAACGATAACGGTTGTTCCTACGGTCGGCGTCAAGGCAAGAACATCAGCCCAAGTTTTTACCGTAATCGTCATTGTTTTATCTCCTTACTATCTACAATTATTTTCTATTCTTCGGGGCAATTAAAAATCCAAGATTAAATAATTTTCCCCGTAAATATAAACTTAATTAAGAGAATGATTTAACAAAAAAAGTGAGAAGGCAACCTGTTCTGGTTCCTTCTCGTTGAGCCAAACCTTTTGGCTCTTTCCCATCGTAGTAAGAAGACGTGAGCAACTTCATCAACGCTATTTACGATTTATTGTCAAGTTTCGGGGAGAAGTTCTTTTCCAGAATGGGCCGAAGAATAGGCATAATTTACAGCCTTTTCAGCATCAGCCAATTCTTTTTGGGCTTTTTCGTTTTTACGAATAGCCCTATTTAGGGCTTCTTGTGCCAGGACAATAGCCTCGTGGGCTTTGGCAATGGTAAGAACGGATTGATTTAATTTATATTGAGCCAGTGAGAAAGTCCTATATGCCTTTTCCAACATTTTCGTTTGTTCTCTCATAGCATTGACAATTTATTTTATTTATTCGGGGACTTTTTATTTTTGGGCAAAAAATACGCGAGAGGTAAGAGTTTTCTCTTATCTCTCGCACCTACCCGCTGATCCGCGAGTTGTAGGATTTTTTACAACCGCCTTTACTCTTTAATCTCTCAAAATTATACAATTGAAACTTTGAATGTTTGACCTTTTGTTTCCTTGTCTATTTCAACAATTGTTTATCTTTTTCCGGGGGAAGATTTTGAGATGGTCAGTCTCATCATGGGAGGCCGCAGTCCCAGGTAATTTTTCGGCCAATTTTCTACTTGTTCGCTTCGATGATCTTATTGAGCCTTGCCCGCTCCCTGGTGGCTCCAATCCCCTTGCCGAGAACGGCGTCAAGATGGTTCAACTGCTGGCTTGGCGTGATAGTGTCCCTATCGGCCTTCCTCTGCTCGGCTTCCTTCCGCAAAGTCTCTCGGGTATGCTTGCTTCTGTCCTTCATCGGTTCTTTTCTCCTCAGGGTTAGAAGTTCTTTTCGCTACATTACTTACAATTGTTTTACTTATTTCGGGGAGTTAATATGCCTTAAAAACTCCCTCTTGCCATACGGCATAGTCTCGATCCACCAACAATGTAGCAATCTGGCTTTCAACCTCAGACATATCAGCAGCGTCAATGTCATTCAGAAGAGCCGCAATGTGTTCAAGCATTTCGTGCATTTTTGTTTCTCCTTATGAGATTGACAAAAGATTTCTTTATTTCGGGGAAGAAAAGATTATGCGTTTACCTGTTCTTGTTCTTGTCCTTTTGCTCTTGGCATACGCCGATTATACTCATTGAGGGCATCACGGACCTCTGTGGCATGAGTTGTGAGCAATCGTAGCCAAGTAAAAGCATCGGAAGGACTTGGCTTCTTGGCGGCAGAAGCCAGGATTTCCTTCAATTTTACTTCCGTTTCAAGTCGGATTTCATGCCGATGAGCCAAGTCTTGATTATCAAACTCAGACCCATCAGCCGTCTTGTATTTAATGATCTTTTCCATAATATTCCTCAATTCCTTTTGATTTATCGGGGAGATAAATCTCCCAGGAAAATGTTATAGCATTTCTGGAAATGCTACAACATTTCCCACTTTCCGTTGATTAGATAATCAATTCGAGTACAGCCATAGTTAGGCGTTCCGAAATCATCCAACGGGCCGAAGGCGTTGTCATCGTCACAACTATCGCAACGGCCATAATAGACGATTTCACCGTCATCGTCCATCATGCGAAACTTATACTTCAATTCGCTTCCATCGCCCTGGTATTCTCTCGGACCAGCAACGCCAACGGCATTACTGTTAGTTCTCGGCTTGGCGTCCTTATCAGCAAAACAATCCTTGTCAATGATCCATGACATTTTAAGTTCTCCCTTGTATAGAGATTTACAAATGTTTAAGGATTGTCGGGGAACTTCGTTCCCAGGAATTACTTTGCGTTTGTCAAAATATCTTCTTCGGCTTCTTTGGCAAGCCGATTATCATTTTCTTGGCTTTTGGCTATTCTCTCGGCATCAGCAACGCATGTAAAATGAGGATTTCCCCTGCCATACTTCTCTGCCCACATTGCTCCACGTTTTGTCACAAATGGGCCTATAACAGCGTTGTAGAGGATTCCGTGACTTCTCTCTGTCGGCGTAGTTTCCGACTGAAAAGCCACGTTCTTGCTATATGCCTTTTCCCCAACATACCATTTCTTATTGTTTTTCATCTTTTTCTCCTGACATATAGCGATTGTTTTTTGTTTTTCGGGGATTTATGATCCCAGGCATCCCCAAAGAGCCAATCTGTCACTTTGACAAGACAAAAAATCGCAAGAATAAAATAGATAATCAATTCAACGAAGATTATCTGATTATCTGTTATTCTATCAAGCATGAAATTGACAATTCTTGTAATCATTTCGGGGCTTTCTTTCGCAATGGGAAAGCGTCCTAGTCCTACAACATCTTAGACGATCTGGAATTACTATTATGAATTATTTCTATTTCTTCGGGGCTTCGCCCAGGAGATTTAGCTCATTGCCTTTGCTTCGTTCCACCCTTCCATATAATACTTGTTGCCAAATCGGGGGATTTCCTTGCCATCGCAAACATCAGAAAATCCCTGATCCTTCATTTTCTTCTGGTTGGCAACAGGCATTGTCATGTCAATAACAAGCCCAAGACTGGAAATCGGATTAAGAGTTACGTTTTCCATTTCATTTCTCCTTGACTACTTACAAAAGATTAGGAGTTATCGGGGAATTACACATCAAAACTTATTGTCCCATGATCGGGGATTTCTTCTGGAAGATTAGCGATAAAACTCAAAAACTGGAAGATTAGCGATAAAACTCAAAAACTCATTTTTGTCATCACTCGCAAAAATGCGAGTATCTTTCCCTACTGCCTCATCATCATAAATGAATGTATCCCAGACATTGTAGGTGTATTTCGTTGAATGGACGCCATCAATTTCTATGATGTATTTCATAGTATTTACAATTCTTTTCTCTATTTCGGGGCAATGCTTGCCCAGATATTTACCTTGGCAAAGGCATAACAACCTTGTAATGATAAGCCAAGTAATGAGCCGGTTTCTTGCCATTTAGGACGTTATTGATTGCTTCGTCAATAAAATCCTTGTTTTCTTGGATAAACTTTCTCATTGAGGAATGAGAACGGATAAACATATTGTAAAGTCCTTCGTCGTTGGCTATCCAGTTTGTCCGTTCGGTGTTATTCATGCTTTTATCAATTATCTTTTATTATTCGGGGTTACTTCAAAGAAAAACTAGGAACCGTTGTATCAATAATGCTATCAATCAACTCCCTATTTCCTCTTACAAAGTTTCGCATAGAACATCCATCCTCTTCAAAAAGCCGATAAAGACCAGGATGATTGTTCGCCCAGTTTTCCCGTTCATTATCATTATGTCTATTCTTTGGCGGCATATCTTCTACAATTATCTTTTACTATTCGGGGAATTATTTTTCCCAAAAGAAAAATCCCTGCCGCTCCCAATTTCTCGGGGGCATGGGCAGGGACTTTCTTGACTATTTACCGAAATTGTCGGCTTTACTCGCTGGCGATTTACTCGCCGAGGGCCGCAAGCTCGGCCCGCAAAGCCGCGATTCGCTTTGCGGTGGCCCGCTGCTCAACCCAAGCCTTTGCCGAAAGAATCGTCGTGGGATGGAAGGGAGTAACAACGATCTTCGCCCCGGCATAGTCCGGGTCGGCTTCCAGAACGGCCTTGATCTCATTCGCATCAGCGAGCGAAGGGGTGGCCGTGATAAACTTGCCCTGCCCCTTGACGTGACTTCGGGCGAAGATGGAGCAAGGGCCTTCGTAGGGCTTCTCGGTGACGGTGGTGACAACGGCGGCATCAATCGTGGCGGGGGTCTGCGTTGCGGTCGTGTTTTCCATTTTCTTCTTTCCTTCTTTGAGGCGTTTGCCTCGGTTAGTAGTTTCTTTTGCTTACGTTACTTACAATTGTTCTTCAAAGTTCGGGGATTAAGGGCTAATATTCTCCCTTTTGGTTCCAATCCCTACGGGCCTTTTTCTGATCCTTTTTGGGCCGTTCCGTATGAGCAACTCTGGTGGTAAGGTTCTGGTGCAAGGTCTTATCCCGATGAACCTTTTTGATCGCCGAAGCCAAGTTGTCTTTCTTTGCCTTTTTCATACCATTACCAATTATCTATTGAAAGTCGGGGAAGAATTATCCGACATCCAATGTCCACATTTCCTCTTCTTCGGAAACGTCAAATCCCCTCTTTTCTAGCCATTCGTAAAATTGGCTATCGCTCTCTGGTTCTCCGCTCTTGAAAATATCCCACTCCTCTTCAATCATGGCCTTTGCTTCCTTTTCCGTCTTGAGATAATGAAAATCTACAACGGCCAAAGTGACATTTCCAAGACCAGGATAATCTTGAGTGATTTTGAGTTTCATAATATCTACAATTCCTTCTCTATATTCGGGGGAACTTTTCCAGCAAAGATTGGATTCCACCCCGTGCTTTGAAGTAATTTTGCTCTTTCCTTATGTTCTTTGACAGAACATAAAGTGGAATATCCAGTGGAAGGACAAGAACAAATTGCCAATGGCTTTGGCTTTTTTGCCTTATTCCTTTGGCGATTTCTTTGCCATTCTCCCATTTTGTCTAATTTTGACCGTTTCATTCTATGTTTCAACGATTTCTATTTCTACTCTCTCAAAGTTTTTGTCGCAATACTCTTCCCCCATTCCTTTTGCTACTTTAAGAGTAATAGAAGCATTCCCCTTAAATGGATACATTCCATTGGGCAAATCCGTTTGAATAAGCAATTCATCAGGTGCTTCTGCACTCTTGATAAGACAGATTTTTGTGACCTTTATCAGCATAGCATTTTCAATTCTTTTATTTATTTCGGGGAAGAATTATTTTTGCGTAAAAATAAAAAATCCTCTATCGGTGGCCTACCGATAGAGGAACCCTCAAATAATTCGTCCTATGTCCTCGTCCGCAATCAGAGAGGGCTTCCTTAAAAGGGGTGTAACATAGTCGGGTGGATAAATAACGCCAAGAATCCCGTTGGACCACCATCGTTCATCTTGGGCAGGCGTCCCTGCACTAGGAAAGTAGTCCCATATATGCTTAGGCTTGCTTTCCTAACATATCCTACAAAACTTTTCTCACTTTCGGGGACAAGACATCGGAGATTTTCTCTCCAGGGTAAAGCGATTATTATCTCCACCTATATTCCGGTTTTTGTCATTAACTGGCAAACCGGCAACCCTTTGCCTCTCAGGCAAGTTTTATTATAGCGATTGTTCAAATCGCTTGCGACCCGGAGAAGGACCGCGATGATATTTAACCCTTATCATCATTCTTTGCCATCTTACAACTCTAACAAATCTTCTCTCACTTTCGGGGCAAATAGGAAGCTAATCATTTCTGATAGGCAATCGACAATCCGGGAAAATCAAGCTTCATTTCCCTTTAGCGGTTCTAAGATTGACATTATCTTAGAGGCATTAGCTATTTCTCTTGGCTTTTTCAATGTCTTGTTTACAAGCCTCAATAGCTCTCAACTTGAAAGTTCGCCTTTTGCCTTTACGTTCATCCGACCTTTTTAATCCATTTTCTTTTCAGTGATGGAAACTCGTGTTGAGAAGTCGGGCAAACGACCTATTTCCTCTTTACAACTCTAACAATTCTTCTCTACTTTTCGGGGATTAAAAGCTCGCTTCGCCCCGATAATGAGAAGGAACAGAAATCTTGGCAGTGACATGCCGACCCATCGGCATTCCTCGCCCGTTCTTGCTCACCGAAATCCGAACTCGGGCATCTTCCCAATTCAGGTTGTCGGAAGCCAGGGGGGTGTCCTCAGTGGCAGCAGTCAATGCCTTCTCAACTGCCTTACTACAAGCCGAAGCAAAAACCGTTGCGTTCATTCTTCAATCCCTTTCCAAGTTAGAGGTTTTCTTTTCCTTACCTTGCGAAGCATGTTACCTTATCACCAATTTATGCCAATCTTTCGGGGAAGTTCTATAAATCTGTCCATCCTTCATAATCCGTTGAATATCTCTCCAATATCCCAAAGTCCCAGAATAGAAAGGCCCACCGATTCCACCATTATGAAGCCTTGCCAAAACTTGAAGATTTCCAGTTCTATATGCTTGTGGAGCATAGCGTTGCATATACCATCTAGCAACTTGTTCTGACTTTTCGGGGTCAAAAACGTACTTATCGTAAGACCATTTTACGCCGCCATACTGGCAGGCATCATGCCAGTAATTCCTATGAATTTGATAACTCCCGATAGCCCGACCTCCATCACCAGGAACACGATTGTTCCCCTTACTTTCCTTATAACGAATAGCAATAAGGAGATGATCTACGGAAGGTGGGGCAGAGAACAAAATAGATGTGATGGTGGTTACTACAGCGGCGATTGTCGTTGGGGTAATCATTTTTAATTCTCCGTGGAACATTCTCTTCGTAGAAGAGAACATAAAGATATATTCGGATTATTCTATACTAATCCTCCAAGCATCTCCATGGAAAATTACAATTCTTTTTACTTAATCGGGGAAAAATCTTTCAGCAAAGCAATTTGCTCTTTTTGAAGAGAAATCTGCTTTTTCAGGGACTCAATCAAGTTGTTTGACGCAGCAATTTCCTTTTTCATTGCGTCAATCACTTTCTTTTGGGCCTCAATCGTCCTATCATCGACTTTTATTAAGTCCCTTTGAGCCTCAATTAAGTCTCTTTGAGCTTCTATTGTATTTTTGCCGAAAAGAGTAGAGAAAATCTTTTTGAACATTTTTGTTTTCCTTCTATGCTTGCCAATTTTTGGTGGAATATCGGGGGTGAAGGGGAATAGACTCGAACTATTCAGGCAAATCAGGAGAAGCAGTGTTTAAGCACATCCTTTTGCCGCCCAGTAGAAAAATCTTAAACTTTCTCTCCCTTCATCTATTACAATTGTTCTTTACTTTTCGGGGAATACATCAGCGTGTTCGTATTGACCTTCTTGACTACTTCTCGCCTTGTCAAGCAATCGCTTAACTTCTTCAAGGCATAGCATTGCCTTATCATCGACCAAAGGGGTAAGCAGATAATCCATTATGAAGTTTCTCGCCTCATCGGAAAGACTTTTCCAATTTATCCGAGAAAGATAATCTACTTCAAATTCTTTATTCCATTTACTCATACTAATCCTCAATTAGTTTTTAATTTTCGGGGAAGTTTCTTGGACTTCATATCTCTCATTCCCACAACCCCAATTTCCAGTGTCCCAATTCATATTGATTACCATGTGATTGGCTTCATAGAAGAACTCATATTCGGCATTGGCTACAACTCTGTTCTCATGCTTGTCGAAAATCTTATACATTTTTATTCTCGCCTTAGCATTTACAATTTAATTTCTATTTTCGGGGAAAATAAAAGTTCAAACAAGCAAACCCCAAGAAGGCATTTTGCCAAAGTGGGGTTTTGACGAGAAAATAGGATTTTAGCTTAAAGGTCGTCTTTATTATGAGGACTTTCACCTAACCCGTAGGTCTTACGCGATTTTCCTATTTCTTGGCTTGCTGTACATTTTCTTACAATTATTTCAACTATTTCGGGGCAAGTCGCCCCTATCGGGCAACCAAATAACAAGTTCCGCGATAAGTGATAGAAAGGATAGAAGCCGTCTTATAATCCCTCAAAATGATTTCCTTTTCCGTTCCTTGCGTAGTCGGCTTATTATGAACCGACATAAACGCCGACATATCAGCGACAGAAGCATCATCCAGTTCCTTACCATCGGCCCATTCATATCGGTGGCCGAGAGACTTCTCTACCTTCATTTCGATGTAATAGTTCCCCTTATGTTCCAGCAAAGGAGTTCCATCAATTCGGACACCCCACTTTCTGGGTTGAGCAACGAAATCCGCCACTTCTCCTTCACGCTTCAACTGATTATTGACAGAATTGGTATAATTAAAACCAATCATGCCATTTACGCGAGAAATCTTAAAGACCTTGCCAGTGAAAGGATTTCCGGTCTTTCGCATATCCGGCTCGGTTCGGGTAACGATAGTTACAATCGTGGCACCCTTGTTCTTGAGAAGCATATCAATAAGCTGGCTCTCATTGATTGCCACAACAACCTGGCTTGCCGTAGGATTAGCAAAAACTGCCTGTGAAATCGTCTGCGTTGTCATTTTTGTTTTCCTTTGTTGAAGTTTCTTTGTCTTACGCTATCTACAAAAGTCCTGTGATTTTCGGGGATTAAACTTTCTCGATGGTTTCAGAATGGACTTGTCTATCAATTACTCCATCGTAAGCCATGATAATCTCATCAATAGTTTCCCCACTACTTAACTTCTTTTGAAGTTCGTTTTGATTTTTGGCTTCAACATAATACATATAGCGAGATGTTGAAGTGACACTTACAATCGCTTTGTAAATCTTATTCTTTGCCATTTTTGTTTCCTTATTGACTACAAAAGAATTGATTATTTCGGGGAAAAAGTTTCTGCCCATTCCTTATTCAATTTTGCCACTTCTTTTTTGTATTCAGTGATAGAACGTTCACCGATAGTAAGGTGGCTCCCATCGGGCAAAGGAAGATAGCCGACATACCCTCTCATGTTGAACCACAATTGCTCCACTTTTTTGCCATAAAGCATTACGTCATAGCGTGGAGTAGTTTCGCAAATCGAACAACCCTTTCGAGTTTCAACAAGTTGTATCGCTTTTGTTTTCATACTCTCTACAAATTATCCGGTGCTTTCGGGGAAAGAATTATGCTAAAAAATGATACTTGTATTCGCTCAACGTATCGTAAATCTTATCCAATTCCTCATCTTTTTCAGGAAAACTTCCCAAAGCGTCCCAAATGTCATAACAAACATCTTTTGGGATTTCAAGGATTTTTCCATAAACAACCTTATCGACTTGATTTATGGCTCTAATAAGGCTACTCTTTGAGTTTTCCCACTGATCGGAATACCAAGCAAAAAGAACATACAACTTTCCTGACAAAGTTTTCATATCGGTGACAAAAGACCATTCTGTATTCATATTATTTCCTTTTAATGCTCGCTTGGAAGAAGGATGCACCAAGTTTTCTCATCCATCGGTTCAACCCATAACTTGATTTCCTTCAAATCAAAGTCCGTATACTCAATCTTTTGCTTAATAAAAGGCAATTCACCACTATCTTCTTGACAAGTCAAAACAGCCGACTTATCAGGATTTACTCGCAAAACCCAAAGCTGAAAATCTCTCAAACGAGGGTTCTTCAATGCCTTTGGCTGGTGACTCCCAATCGCATCAAATAGCCAATACGCTCCTGACCGGCCACCATGATCGGCAACATACTTTGTTCCATCAGTCAAAAGCATATGGGGAAAAAGCCTTGACCATCGGTGCCATTGCTCGGTGCCGTAGAACTGATCCAAATCGTTTTGATTGATAGGCATTTGTTTCTCCGTTGTTGCTATCTACGATTTTATGTTGTTTTTCGGGGCATTATTTCTTGGCAAAAAAATGTCCTCCCCGGATTCCGAGGAGGACGTTACTTGAACGAAAACTTATTTGTTTTCGTTATCGAAAAGGCACCAATGGACTTATTATTTGTCTCTATGGTGGCTAACTCAAACAAAAGACCGTTTCGACCGATAAGCGTTTCCTAGGTTTTCTTATCAGTTTTGAGGCAGGCACGGCCGAGTAGACCTATCAGAAAGCCTCAACTGCCCTACTGAATTGAAGTTATCTTACCAGGGGACTTTGTTCTTCTCTATACTCTACAATTTTTCAGCAAGTTTCGGGGGCCAACTGTCGGGTGTCGTAGGGCCAGTGATAGCCAACAACATAACCAGTGGGACGATGAAACTTAACAACTTCCCCATTATGGTTAATAGTGATAAACTTCTTCGTAATTTTATTGATAGTCCCCTGTCCATACTTAGCAGGATTAGACATATTAAAACTATCATAAATGATGATAGTTTCGCCGACATCCCTGGAGTTTTTATTGACTGGAGTAATCATGTTATTTACAATTTATTCTTTATTTTCGGGGGATTATTTTTTCTTCACAAAAGTTGAAGATTTTCAATTCACTATATCTATCAAAATCTCAAAACGATCAGAAATAACTTGACGGATTTTATCCATAATCATTTCATCATCAATGCCATCGAGAATGCTCTCAATGTCATTTTGAAGCAATCTCTCTTGCTCAGTAATGTCCAATTTTGTAATCATAGTATCTCCCAATTCTTTATTCTTTTTCGGGGAAAGAAAAAGAGATTTGCTCACCCTATGGCTTAACTTTCTGCTGAAACGCTCAACAGGTTCTCATTTTTACATCTCTAACAAAACTTTACTCACTTTCGGGGCTTTCGCCCAGGACGATTTTGAACTCTCCTGGCTGAAGAAAAATGTCAAATCCATTAACAATAATCTTCACAAAACCCATCTCAACACAGGTTGCCTCAAAAATCGTTTTCTTAAGGACAACCGAATATCCTACAACAAGATTTTTTGTAAGTTCAATCTTCATAGAGTATGCCCTTCGGCATCTCTTACTTCATCGGGATCATAACACGATCTCTCATCTTCATTGTTTGAACATCCAGCAGTAGAACAAACTCCACTACTATCTAAAACTTCTCCACAAATAGGACACTCTTCCCCATCAAATTCATTATCTTCTGGCTCAAGTTCATCAAGAACTTTACCCAAATCATGATACATTGAGAGAATGTCAGGATCAATACAAAATCCACCGGCCTTCCATTGCTCATACAACTGAATATCCCTACGCTTAATTTGTTCCTTCAAATCGTAGTAAAGGTCCATCAAGTTTTCGTATGTTTCTCGCATAATCTCTACAATTTAATCCTTGTTTTCGGGGAACTTAGTCTTTGGGAGTTTATCCAAGCATTCTTGGGAACAAGTTTTCTTTTTATCGGAAAGGAAATCAAACATTACTCCAAAAGGAGTATCTATAAACTCTTTTCCACAAACATCACAAACACTATGTATAAGTCCATCATTGGGCCTAATCTGTTCCAATTTCTTGTTAATCTTTTTCATATCATCACCAATTTACTTCTTATTTTCGGGGAGATAAATCTCCCAGGAAAATAATTTTCGCCCGAAAACAAAAACGCCTGGGAGTGACCCAGGTGTTTTTGAAGGTCTTACATCACAATTTTTCAACTGACCAGGTAACCTTATTGCTGGTAATTCTAAGTGTAATTTTAGTATGTTTTATCCTTCGTTGTCAAATCCATTCCCATACAACTCGCCAAGAGGAGTATCACGCTCTTCTATCCTCTCATATGGAGTTGGATCATCAGGAATATCCCTCTCATCATCTTCGGCCTCTTCATCATCCCAATTATCATCCGAATAATCATCCTCATCATAAGGATAATCGTCTTCCATATCTCGTGGATCACGCTCTGCATCGGCCCTTCTATCAGCCATTTCCTCAATGTGCAATTCACAGCAAATGCAGTCCTCTCCACCACAATTCTCAGGACAAGCAGCGTAGCGACCCATTGTAATTCTCCGCAAAAGTTTTACGCTTCTGTTTCGTTTCCTGCTTATTACAATTTTTGCGAGAAAATCGGGGCATCCAAGGATAAATCACAGAAAGATCAGGAAGTTTCTATTTATTCAGTGCCGCAGCAATGGAAGCAAGATAAATCATTCCATTAAATCCCAGCAATTGCCAAAAAATAGCGACTGACGTAGGATTAGGAAATCCAATAGCAAGGAATATAATACCGGACATAGAAAGACCGAATATAATACCGGACATAGAAAGACCGAATATAACCAAGATTTTAGATAGAATGTCCATTAGTATTCTCTTATCCCCAAGACCTCACGAAGTTCCTGTTGCTTTGCTCTTTTGCCATTATCAAAAGATTTATTCTTCTCATCCTCTATCCATTGTATCATTTCATCAATATCGAGGCAAGCAAAAGCCCGTCGCACAATATAGTTCCGCAATGCCTTTTTTCGATCAAAAAGTTTCTTTAGAGCCTTCTTAAACTCTTGACCGCCAACAAGATACAAAGCCAGACTTTTTACGAAAGCGGTTGCAACAACACGGCCAGCATCGACACCAAAATAAATTTGTATATCTTCATTCTGATAATCGCCATATACCAATTCTGCTGAGAAACCTCCATGTTCAAGTTCCTTGTCAAGATAAATAGTATTAAACATCAGTAAATCTCCTTTAACTTTTTCTGCTTATAATACTCAGCAATCCCTTTATTGTAATCTTTATAGGAATCCGTTCCCTTGAGAAAAGGATTTTTGATTTCAGGACCACAATTTACGTCTTGGTTCCTAGCATCATATATCCCTTTGTCAAAAGGTGTTTGAATTAACATTTTACATCATCATCTTGCCTTTCGGTGATTGACAAAACATTTATATTTTTCGGGGTGGATTATTTATTGGCAAAAAAAAATAGGACAGTAAGGTAAGTGACTACCCTACTGCCCTTTAAGGAGGACACCGACATGGAAACGGACAACGCCAAAAGCATATTAAATCAATAACGAAAAGGCATTCAATCAGGACATTTAATTGAGGACTTAGTTTTATAATAAACCTGGCCAGGATTACTATTGTTTCAATCCACTCTCTTTTTAAGAGAGACTACAATCAATCTCGATCCCTATCTCGGCTATCCCGAGAATTATCCTTCTCATCTTCATCATCAGACCACCGACGCTTCTTCTCTCGCGGAATCGGTGGGAAGCAAAGCTCACCTTCCATAGCATCAAACGGCTTACCCTTCTTAGTCTTGACCATATACGAGACAACTTGACTTCCTGGCTTAACCTTAACAACCTCGACAGGTTGCCTAGTCATAGCATGAATAAGATTCTTCATGCCAACACCATACTTCGGATAAAGCCCACTTTGGTTCAATTCCTTAGACATTTTCTTTTTTCCTTTTATGTTATGCTTATTACAAAACTTTTTTACTTTTCGGGGACAAAAGTTTTCATCTGAAGTGAAATAGCATTTTGAGCGGCTTCAAGAAGAACAGAATTGCCTCCTTCAAATGAAGCCCTCAAAAATGAAGCGACTTCCTTTTCCTCAATTTGTTCAACATTAGCATATTCTGGTGCATCAGGATGAGGATAAGTTCTTTCAACAACCTCAACCAAAATTATATACCTTCCATCATCTCGATATGGTTTAGTGTACCAAAACAAATGCTTTTCTTTTGTAAATTGAGAGTTAATTACATAAAGATGAGGCATTTTACTTTCCTTTGTTTTAGTGATTGCTCTTTACAAATACTTTACAATCTTCGGGGGACAAATCTGGAACTTATTCCCAGAAAAAATAATGGAGAAGTCCGAACTTCCAAGAAATTACGGGGTAATTACAAACCTCTCGGCCATCATAGTCTTGGCACTTGGAGGCATTAAAGGCCCCAATTGGAACCTTTTACGATTTCTTGGATACGTCCTGTTTCCTAACGCTGGACTCCATGTTTCATACTTACAACAATTTTATTTCACTTTTCGGGGGAAAAAATAGGCTTGAGAAAAGTGGGGCTTTTAGAACAAAAAACCTGGCCAGGTCTAAGGTTCTCAGCTTGCTTCCCACATCTACCGGACTATTTTCCGGTTATCCTTTTAGGCTGATTAGACGATTTTCTCTTGCCATTCCTTAAGGACTATTAAATGATACTGGGATTAGATAACCCTGGCGTCAAATGACGCCTGCTAACACCATACAAGACTTAACTGTATTAGTATGACATTCCTCACAAAATCCACGGTCTTGATCCGGTTCCATACCAGCCGTATATTCACAACCTGGGTTCATACAAATAGCAGGAACAACACTATCCATTCCTCTATCCAAAAGCATATCAATGTCGTTCTCGTATCCTTCAATTTCAGCAAGTTTTTGTAGTTTTGTCATAGTGTTCTCAATTATTCAGTGTTTTTCGGGGGGGAAATTACTCGATTAGTGGAACGGAACTAATAACATACTCACCTGTTTCGTAAGTATAAATATCATCCTTAGTCCCGCCATTTTCTAAGAAAAACTTATCGTCTGCGTTTTTGTGTTCTTGACCATATTTATTCATAGCCAAATCATACTCACTTCTGACTTGCCTATTGTAATCAGTAATTCCCTTCAATTCATTCTTGGCTGCATCGGAAAACTTATCCATCTGTCCTTTTCGCAGATTTTGTGCCCAAGAAGGAACTTGTCTCTTTTGAGCAAGACCAGGAAGAGGATTATTTCTCTCCCATTCTTTCATATAAGCGTAAAACTTCTTTCCCCATTCTAACTTAGCATTTTGTTCATCAGTTAGCCGTTTTGCTTTGGCTTCAAGAATAGTCTTATCCAAACTCGCACAAATCTCGTTAGAAAAACGATCTTCGTATTGTCCACCTCTGTGAAACAGAATATATATTTCTTTGCTCATACTATCCTCAATTATCTTTGGGTTTTCGGGGGAAAAATTACAATCCTACCACAAGACGTGCCAAAAATGTCACTAAATCGGCAAGACCTATAATAATTATGACTACAACTATTATAGTAAAAAGCAAATTAGTTTCACTATGATAAGCGAAAAATTTAATCTTTTCTTTTAGTGTCATAGTTAAACTCCCTTAATCTCTACACGCCAACCACCATTATATTCTTTTGCCTCAAAATTGGCACCCCGACTTGCCAATTCATAACAAATCTCTACAAGATCAGACAATTCGGTGATAAGGATCATTTTAGATAGTTCTACAAAAAAATGAGTGGGCTGGGACTTGAACCCAGAACCTAAAGCTTAACTTACCACTTCGGCTTTCGCCGCCTCTAATAGTTCGTGGTCTGGAACATGCCATCATCCCATAAGGATGCCGCCTACCTGTTCTCTACGCACGCCCATAAAGTAAGATGCTTTTTACTTTACTGCTTGGTTCGGCGTTGTCTCGCCCCTTTTCAGGGCAGGGAGTTCACCGAGTTCAGGCGGTTCATTTTATAGATTACTCTATAAACGCTCCAATCGAAGGCTTTTGCTCTGCCATTGAGCTACCCACTCGATACTTATTTACTTGTCAATGCTGACGTTACATCAATTTCTTTTCTCTTACATCTTTAACAATTTCTTCTAACTTTTCAGGGAAAATTTCTTTTATTCCCAAAAATAGTAAATTACTCCCAAGCCGAACATAACCGACCCAACTGCCAGAAACGTATAAGAACCCATCACAGGCTACGCCAGAGCCATTAGAACCGCCAAAACTCCGAATAAGGCCAGTGTTGCCATCCCTGGCGTCCTCGCCTGTAATCCAGGAGTTCTTGGCTTAAAACGCTTCTTAGAACGATTTTGAATATTGTGAAATAAACTTTTCATTATTCTTCACGGCTTTCTCTTCATCCGTGAAGAAACAATTTTTTCTATTATATTATAGCAAATGGGCTTAATGGAGCGTAGGTCTCCGTGAATAGGATTTGTCATAGATGACAAATAATCAACCTTAGCTTTTTCCACTGGACAACGATCTTTAGTTAAGATATTCACTATCCTAAAGATTTAGTACCCATTTTTTAATCTTGAACGAGTCTTCATTCAAGACCCTATAATACCTTCGCCAATTTCATTCGCAAGTTCATCAATTCGTTTTTCTGCCATTTTCCAGAACTTCTCAATCATTCTATTTTGAAGAGTTTCGGGATGATCTTCGCTATTCATCCACTCAACACAACAAGCCCTTGCCAATGTCTTGAGAGTAAAAGACAATCCCTTTTCTTTCAAGAACTTAGAAAAAGCAATTTCCATTTCTTCGTTAGTATCCATTCTCATTATCGGTGGCCTCTCTCTTCATCAGGATAATTGTCATCATCTTCGCTTTGAGTGATATTATCAAAGCGATTAGTGCGAGTTTTCTCTACGAACTTTCCGTCACCATTTCGGAAAGAATGCTTCTTGTTTTTCTTATTCTTGTCTCGCCAATTATCTCGATCAACGCCTCTAAATGAATTACCCATGATACTCAACACCAAAACCTTTCTTTATTCGTTTAAGTTATCGTTACATTTCTAACAAAAATTTTCTTGTTTTCGAGGGTAAACCTTGTTTCCTGCGGGGCAGGTAGTCACCCGACGGCGAAGCCAGCGGGGCGAACCCTATCGAGCCGACTAGCGGCACTGGCCTTATTAAATTGACTACCCGCCCCATATCATCCTTTAACATATTCTCACAAAATTATAGCATTTTTCGGGGCAACTTTCACCAAGTCCATTCTCTATAAACTCTCTTCTGCCCTTTTGTCCCCAACCTAGCAATCAAAGGTGCCCCCCCCTTATACTTCAAACGTCGAGCATAATGACAAGCACTATTGAAGTTCCTACACTTTTTATTAGAAGAAGCATTTTTCTTACCAATTTCTTGTGTCCAATCTCCACCAGACCACCAAAAATGCTTTTCTGGTCCAATGTCTGCTACAAGGTAAAAACTCCTACTTTTATTCTTTGGTATCATCCTTAATCCTCTTTAACATACTCTTACAATTTTATAGCACTTTTCGGGGATAAATCACAGGAACTTTCAAGCAAAAATCTAATTTTTCGCAAAAATATAAGGGTTCCAAAAAAGAAACACTCTTTCAACAGGTCGGGAAAATCCCAGTAAAACATCAGCATCTAATTGTTTTATAGGAATTTTATTCTGTTTATCTATTCCCGTAATAGAACAGTGTTTCTTTTCTGAAATCCTTATATCATTGTCAAGAGAAGATTTACGGAATGACTTTGTTCTCGTTATCCGGGTTGCCATGTCTATATTCCTGTGAATTAGAACAGAGGGTGATCGGCCATGTTTAACAGGTAGGGGTCTAGTTTTTGTATTCCGTGTTCCCGAACAAGCCATTCCGTAAATCTTCTCTTATCCGATAGAGAGGACGACTATATTTCAAATCGTCCTCTCTATCCATCCCATTAGAAGAGTATTACTTACTCTTCTTGAAAGCCGCAATCAGAGCGGCAGTATCGTCCGCAGACAAGCCCTTGGCCTTGATAATGTCATTGGCAATCTGCTGGACCTGGGCCTCACGCTGCTGGACCTGGGCCTCACGGTTCTGGTCGGCAATAAACTCGTCAGCCGTAACAAACGTCGGGGCCTCAAACTTCTCCGACCGAATAACCTCATCAGCCGGAAGAGTCGCCTTAATGTAATTGGCAATCTTCTCAGCATCAGCAGGCGTCGTGGCGTGGCAAACCAAAGTGCCGCGACCACGACCATTCTTTCCATCCTTCGCCTTCGCCTTGCGGGTTGTAATGGTCATGGGACCATCATAAACCACTTCGGCAGGCTTCTGATCGGTAGTCGTTTCAGAAGCAACGACAACCTCATTCGTCTCGGTGTCGGTTACAACAGCGTCCAACTCGGCCAACTCGGTCCCAGTAGTCTCAACATTCGTATCCATTTTTCGATCCTTTCCTGTTATGCTCCGTTTGGAGCGGTTAGTGTTCTTCGTTATGCTATCATCAATTGTTCTCTTCATTTCGGGGCATTTTCTCGTTTGCCCCATCAACTTTGCCAAAAAAGCCAAAAGATGGGAAAAACGAGAACTTTCTGTCATTGTATTGTTCATTGTTTTTTACCTTGTTCATCATCTTTCCTTTTTTCCTTACCTCATTTACAAAAGTTTTTTCTTTATCGGGGCAATTAGTCGGCGTTTCACTCAGGCTTACCTGGGCTATGCCCCGAACTTAAAAACCGGAGTTTTCCGATTTTTGGCATTTTCGGACGTATTTACTTGTCAAACAAAATTACATACGATGTAAAAAGATTACTCTACAGAAAATCCTTCATCAGTCATACTTTGATAAAGTTCCCCAATATATCGGGGTTCTACAGAGAAAGAATGTCCCAACCATTGCCAAGGTTCTGTTGGAATGTTATCCTTTACCCAATCTTTTGCCAATTGAGTATTAGGAGTCACCATAAAAATTGAACCTTCATTATGTATTGTAAAATCTTTCATATTGTTTCTCAATTTAAGTTTAATTTTCGGGGAAAAATTATAGAGATGAAAAATCTATAGTTTCTCTATCGTTGGGATCAAGTTGTGGAATAACTTCTTTTTTCCTAGCATATACTTTTGCCCAATAACCCGGAAAAAAGAGTTCATAACTACTGCCCCTTACTGGACTTGCACCAGTACGCCTTTCGGCACATCATTTTAAATGATGCTCGGCTGCTAATTACGACAAAGGGGCTTCATTTTTATAAAGAAGAAAAATCTATAGTTTCTCTATCGTTATTCCTACTGCCCCTAACAAGAGTCGAACTTGTATCCACGTTAAGTGGAGAGGATTTTGAATCCTCCGTGTATTCCATTCCACCATAGGGGCTTATATCATAAACACTTACATCTTTCTGTCTCTTACAATTCTTCCCTCTTTTTCGGGGAAAATTCATATCCCATATCGAAATCATCTCCAATAACTTGCTCTTGAACTTGTTTTACATCAATAAGAGCATAACTCTTATTATCAGTCTCGTATTGATATTGAAGTTCTTCTGTAATCCTTCTCATGTTAGCTTCAAGTCGAGTAAAGGATAGGGTAATATCCAACTTAATCCACCCACGTTCGGCCAATAAAACATAAATTGGTGACATGAAATGCTTAGGATTATCCATATGAACAGACATAGGATGATAATTAATAAGCATTTGCTTTTCATCAATGCCGAAAAATTCTATCCTTCCTTCTTTAGACACAGCAAAGGCCCAAAGAACAAAAGTTTCATTCCTAATGGCTTGAGCATTAAAAGGGGTCTTGTCAATAAGTTTCTCAATGAGTTCTGGTGCCTTTTGAACCCAATCACTCCAATCGTGTTTAGCCTGAAAAATATTATTCAAAGATGTTTTCATAATATCTCTCTACAATTCTTCCCTCTTTTTCGGGGCAAAAGATTTTTCGCCCAGAAGAAAAAAATTACAGAGTATATCCCCAGTATTTCGGACAATTATTAGGATCAGTTTGACGCCAATTCAGTGACTCAAGTTTCTCAATGTCCTCTTCATCCAAAGGACCATCACAACAGACATTTATTTCATCATGTTCTGCACTAATAGAAGAAAGATAAACATCAAAAATCTTCAATCCTTCGGCAATTTCATTAAGCATTTTTATTTTCCTTTTTATTGAGCACAAACTTCAATATAGTGATACCACTCATTCTCATCGTCAATAGATTTTTTCCAGTTAGTCACTCTCAATGTCACTTTTTCATCATCTGTCAATTGAGAACTTCTGGCATGAATACGCCAATTCCCTGAATAAATATAAGTATCTCCATCACTCTTTGACTTAAAAATCTCAAGTCCTACAACGATTTCGTCTATGTTTCGCATACTTATCCTTAATTATATTTTAATTTTCGGGGAACTTCATTCTGGTGAAACCCAGGCAAAAATAAAGACCTTCCCTCTGTCATAGGAAAGGTCTTTACACGATGCTCGCTAATGTTCCTTCCAGTGTAAGCAATTTCCGGTGCCTTCTTTTAGGGGAGGCCCATGAAAACTTATTTCCCTGTTCGGGTCGGAAGACCCATTTCGCGTTATATTAACTCAAAATCTTTTTGGATTTTCGGGGTATTCGTGGTATGATTTCTTTTCAAAATCTCTTCTGCCCAACCTACAACACTATTCCAATCATTAAAAGCAATAATCAAAAGTTCTGCTAATTCTGGTGCCAATTCATTTATGTGGACCCACTTCTTACAAAGTTCATCTATAGATTTAGTATAACCAAACTCTTCTGGACTTTCTACTTCTCCATAACTCTCTTCACGTTCTTTTGCTACACTATTTATAGTATTTGCCAAATCATATACAATGTGATAGTCCATAATTAATAAGTCCTTAATATTATTTCCCACAATAACATATAACAAACAAGATATTCTATCCATTCAACGAATGTCATTTTTTAATCTATTGGAAAAATACATAGTTCAGAAGTAAGCATTCCATCCTCTTGCCAATCAACTTGACCATTTATCTGGACTTGAGTATCATCTGTAAAAACAAAAAGAATAGCATTTTTAGAAAATTGCGTAATACTTCTAATGGTTTTCCCATTCATAGAAGTGACTTGAAATTGTTTATTTGTTTTCATACTTCTATAAATACTTTTGAGTTTTTCGGGGGGAACATAGAGATAAATTATCCTCCAGTTGCTGGATGGATATCTTCGGTGATTTGAATAACTTGTTGGATCACAGAACCTTTACTAGAAAGATTGTTCAAATCATTTTCCAATTGCTGAACATAAGTACTTGCATCAGCATCACTCTCGGTGACTTGAAAAGCATTCCCTTTTCTGGAAAGAATTAAAAACTTCATTATTTATTCCTTTATTTCTACAACCTTTTTGTCAAAACAATTAAAAATTACATTGGGTTTTTTAGGACATTCCTTTTTCTGCAAAGCGAGGATCAGTCGCTCTTTAGCATTAGGAAATGCCTTTTCATATTCTTCATTTACTTTTCCCAACTTATAGTTGCGAGAAAGGCAAATGAACTCATCAGTTTCGGGATTATATCCTTGGAGTTCAGAAGTATAAACGGCTTCTCCTTCTTTTCTGCCAGGATAGTTATAAACATTCCCATGAAATCGTGGAGTTCCAAATTCAGGAGGCATCCAAGGGTCAGTCGGTGCTGTAACAAAACTCCAATTCTCAATAATTGCTGTTTTATTCATACTCATTCTTAAAAGTTTTTATATTTTCGGGGAAATTATCCTGGAATGTCGTCACAATGATCTACAAGATAATTAAAAACAGATTTTACAAAAGATTTACTCATTGTCTCACTATCACAATGAAGTGATCCATCTTCCCACATAATAAAAACCAATTCTCCAAATCCAGCACTTTGTGTTTGCCAAGTTAAAAGAAAACCTTTTCTATTCGTTCCTTCTTCATTCCAAGTATGATCTAATTGAACACCAGTAATAGTAAAATCTGGAGTTTTCATATTAACTCTAGCAAATGCTTCGGGTTGAGAAAACTCTATTTTCCCTTCACTTGCCAACTGACGAACTTTTTCTACGTTTTCATCCATGTTGTTATCAATTCTTTTTATATTTTCGGGGAAAATGAATTATTTATCCCCAAAGAGATTAAAAGTATCATTCCTACTAAATTAGTGGGCTACAGGATTTCGAGGTCTGATAGGTCTTCATCTTTCGGAATGATAAAAACCACAATTTTTATGAGAAAATCGGGGGAGAAAAACGGAACACACGGATTAAGATTGTTCATACATAACTTCAATAAGAGGATTATCTTTTAATTCTAATCTTCTTGCTATCTCTTTGGTGGCTTCATCTTTTGAAAGTTTTTCAATTTCCCAAGTTTTCATCCCCAAACTTTTAAGAAAATTAAATTGTTTTGGAGAAACTTTATTTTTTAATTCTTCTATTTTTTCACGTGCTTTTTCTTTTGAAAAATCTTTAACATCTTCTTCTTTCATTCCCAACACAATCAAAAAATCAATTTGCTTATCTGTTATTCTATCTATTGTTTTTATTTCTTTTTGGTATTCTATAATATAGATATTGGCTTCTCTACTTGTAAAATTTTTTACTAATTCTTTATTCATTCCTAATGTTATTAGTGTGTCTATTTGTGCTTCTGAGGCTTTTCTATTCTCATAGAACTCCCTATTCTCTAATTTATTATGTTTTTTCTTTTTATGGTTAGACATATAAGGTATGTTATTTTTTATGTTAAAAACCAAAAAGGATTTTTAATATTCTAAGTTCTTTACTTTCCGAAGTAAAGAACTTACTTTGCGAGCGTTCTTACGCGAGCAAAGTTAATTGTTATTCTATAAAATTATATTACACTTTTTTAATTATAGTGAGATAAAATTATGATAATAGTATGGCCAATTTTGAATTACTTAAAGAACTTTAATTAACTTACGCTCACTTCGTTCGCAAAAATCGTGATGCCCGAAGACGTGCATCACGATAATTATTTATATTCTATCAAATTATCAAATCATTTACTTCGGAAACAATTTATTAATTTCAATTTATTGATTATGGTTGCACCCCGGTTTTGGGGTTAAATAAAATAATACAAAAATAATTATTCAATTTTTGTAAATATAGAAGTAAATGAAAAAACATCTGATACACCCCCTATCGCTGCTATACGTATTAGTAATCAGATTTAATACGCTAAGACTAGGTGTGACTGGAAGAGATACTCTTTTTTTCGCTGTTCATTATCTATTGACAAAATCTATGAAAATACTTTTCTAATTTATTGGTGTCTTGATAATTTTCACGTCAAGTCTATCTTTTCAATTTTCTATATTTACTTGTCAAAAAAAACTTTTTCTATTAAAAGCAGAAGAGCACAATCTGCGATAGACAGAAAATTGTGCTCTTAGGTGATCATCTATTTTAATGTTTTTACTTACTTTTTTAATCTATCGCTAACTAATAAGAATTAACTCTATCTGCTCGTATAAAGCAACTCTATATATCTATTCGTCTAACTATTTTATTTTCCTTCAAAAATCTTTTTATTTTTTAAATATTTTTTTCTACTATCGTTTTTTTATTTCTTTTTTATGTTTTAATCTATATTCTTTTTCTTGTTTTTTTTACTTTTTCTTTATCTCTCATATTTTTCCCTTTAAATTGAGAAGGCCATAATAGGCAGGGAATGTTTTTACCTATTATGGCCCTAAAACTTTGTTAATTGTATTCATTCTACATTCCCTTCTATCGGTTCTATTCTCAGGTAAAACCAACAGTCGCTATAGTATTCAATGAAGTTTTTTGTTCTCCTTCAAAAAAAATAATAATTTTTCAATCTTTTTCTTACACAAAATCTTCCACTTCTTCAATAAAAATTATTTCATTGAAGGTTTAGTGGAACAATTATCTTTATCTGATTTCTCTACTTTCTCTAATCTCTTCTCTAATTGATTTAACATTTCATTCTGTCTACCATGTAATTCTCTAGCAGATATCTGATACTCTTCTGTGTCTTTTGCTTGTTCTGCTAATCTCTTTACCTTCTCTTCAATAGAAAGATTTAACAAACTAGTTTCTCTTTGAAGTTTAGTATCTAACGCTACAATTTTCGCTTCTGTTGTGGCATTTACATCACGCATTTCTCTCTGTAAATCAATATCTAATTTTGCTGTACCTTTATTTAAATCTTCAATTTGCTGTGCAATTCTTCCTCTTCTCTCTTGCTGAGCATAATCTCTTTCAGTTGATAAACTGACTTCTCTCTCTAGTCTAGTCATGTCTCGTAAATAACCAGAACCTATTGACCCTCCTATAATTCCTATTATTACAAGAACTACAGAAGTAAAACCTATTATCCTTCCCCAATCCGTCTTTCCCATACTTTCAATTTTACTATGTAATCCTCCTATAGACCTTTCAATCCCCTGTCCCATATCTTTAACCGACTGAGCTAAAGATTGTAGACTTTCTGTTAAAGATACAATCTGAGTTTCAACTCTAGTTGTCCTCGCTTCGATATGAGATATGTTAGATATCTCCATTTCATTATTGAGATTTTCTCTTGTGGTCCTTTTTGTCATTATCCTTTTTCCTTTTTCCTTTTAACAAATTAACTAATTGGGACTAATCATACCTTTATATATAATTTTATTTATCTTTATCCTTCTTTTAAAAATAAAAAATACCATTAAAAAAGCATAGGATTTTTCCCCCATGCTTTTTCTTCGTAAAAAATTATTCACAAGAAAAAGCCTGAGATTTCTCTCAGGCTTTACTCTTCCCTCTTTATCAATCTAATTATTACTTACTTCGTAAGCAATTGCTCAAACTCTGTTTGAGAAGGATTAGCTTTGAGAGCTTCATTCTCAGCCCTCTCAATGTTCTTAGCCAAAACAGCCCTCTCAGCAAAATCTTCTCTAGCAATACTCTTGACAGCCGCAATCTCCTTCTTTCCGCCGCCAATTACGGAATAACGAACCGGATCAAATTCACGCTTCTTAGGCAACTTCACCATCTTAATTTCAATCTTGCCAATGTTAATCTTAGCAGAATTGATAGAACCCTTCGTCAGCCGAGCGATCTTCAATGCACAAACCTTAGCATTAAAGAAGTTCATTCCATCGTTCGGGTCAAGAACAATGTCCCGACCATTCTCATTTGGCGAAGACTTTTCCTTTTTCTCGCCAGAAGGCTTACGACCGCCCTTATGTTTGTTATTCTTCTTATCAAGAATAGCATTTAGGCGAGCCTCGGCCTCTTCTTTAATACTCCGAATACCAATCCTATCCAGCGTTGCGTTACTCATTTTCCTAATTCCTTTCCTGTAAATGGTTTATTCGTCTTATGCCATCTACAATTCTTGGCGAAAAATCGGGGAAAGAAATATTCCCCCCGGAAAAATGAAAAATTGCTTCACTTTTTTAAGAGAAGTAAAAAAGAATGATTTAATGTATAATATCTACAATTTTTGTCAGAAAATCGGGGTAAAACCTAAAGGAATTAACCTACTCTATAAGTTTTTCTAAAACTTTCTTCTGACTTACACGTTGAGATAAAAGCAAAAGGAGGCCATTTACTCCACCTACCTATAATAAATCGCTTACAATGGCTCCGTGATAGCCACGTGGTCATTACAGAAACATTATTGTAATTGTAGTTGATTGTCCAAACTCTATACTGTCTCATTATTTTCTCCTTTATCCTGCTTCTAATAATTGTTTTTGATTTTTCGGGGAAATAAAAATTAATTCGCCCAGGACAAAATTATTTATTAGACTTATTACTTCTCAACTCCAATGTCATTGGCCGTATCAAAGTCAAACTTCCAAGGTGATACAAAACTTCTCGGCTCCATATAAATTGGCTTCACATCATTACCATGAGGATTTTTCATAATAATCCAAGTTGCTTCTGCCGACGCTGGATAAAATAACCCATCTGGATCAGCTTGCGGAAGTATAAGCCATCCTTTAGTGGAACCCCACTCTGCCTTTGAAGGATTAGTATATTGAGTGGCATAAGGAATTGGATATCCTACACACTCCCCAACATAAGTGAACTTGCCACCTTTACAAGTATGACCAACAACTACTTTCGGCATCTGGTTTTCTGTGTAAAGATAAGTAATGAAACCATCTTGATCACACAATTCCCTAATCATCTTTAACAATCGCTTATTACGAAAGTTATGGATCGCTGGCATACCCAATTCAGCTTGAGCTTCTTGTAAAATCTTCTCTTGCTGCTTCTGTGCTTTAGTGTCACTAGTTTCTGTATTCTCACAAGAAACCAATCCAAAAGAGACCAATAGCAAAGCCATAGTCAACATATTCTTCATTGTAATTCCTTTCTTAAAACTTAGGTTGGGTGGTAGGTCCAAAAACAGGAGTATTCTGCTGACGTTCAAGATCACTTACAAACTCACGAAGGTCTAAAGGAAGCAAGTCACGATCAAAATCAGCAATTTGGTGCAAAATGGTTGAGGCCAAAACACCTTTTTGTTCATTCGGTGCTTTAATATACTCAAATTGCCAACGTCGCAACTCTTGAATAGTGCCTTGCTTATACGATTTAGTGTTTTCAAACACTTCTCTACGGACAGCCTCATTCTTGGGTGCCCAAAACTTATAGAGAAAATAATCATTGGCACTAATCAACCATACTATACCAGTAATTATAACAATACCAATAATAGACCAACCAAAAATCTTCATTTTCTTCTCCTTTATTTCGCAAAAAAATTAACGATCCGATGATTTAACGTTTCGATGCTTCATTCTTAATACCAGTAGCCAAAGCCAAACTCTCTGTCTCATTAAGTTGAATAGTGATAGACCTTTTAATCTTTAGCCCGTTCATGGCAGTTCCAATACTCTCATCCCAAGAAATTACCATAATTCCCGTACTCAACTTAATTTCTTTCTTGTCAACTAGCATCGTCATACTCATTTTGGTGGTTCCTTTCTGTAATCAGAATGTATCTTTCTAAGAGTTTTTGTTCCGCTTATAACAATTGTTCTGTATCTTTCGGGGAAAAAATTAAGAAATGATAGATTTTATAAATAAATTATTTAATTTATTTATAATTCTAACAAAGAATAAGAAAATCCTTTAAGAAAATCTTTATTTTTGTAAAATTATTCCGCAAAAGGAAAATCTTTTAAAACTCTGCATACGTTTTGAACGAAATCAACTCGATCTAAAAAACTTTGATTTACTCCAAGAAAAGAAAGACAACATATGTGCATCGCCTGCTTCTCATTTAATCCATATTCGTCCTTTATAGCATCAATGCACATATTCTCTAACCAAATATAGTCCATAAGGGCAAGCCTACCACTCCCATATTCAATATCTTCTTGCCTCTCATATTCTTCTCTAACTTCATTAAATGTCATAGATTATACCTTAAAAATTAATTTTTTCGCAAAAAAGATAGTTAACTACAATAAAAATAATAATTCCTATTACAATAGTAAGAACACTTTTAAAGATTATCATTTTACTCCATACCTATGCCATCTTCCATATGACCATCAATAGGAAAGAAATCTTTTGGCAATCCACCAACATCTTCTGATCCAATAGAAATCTTTTCCGTTTTGGTGGAAGGTCCAATAATTTTCTTAAATGCTGGCGTCATAACAGGATAATCCTTTACATCTACTTTTTCAAGGATATTAGGAGGACATATAATCCCCTTCCACCACTTCCCACAAGGCATATCCAAATCCACAACAACTTTCTTATTCTTATGCTGAACTAACGTTCCAACTCTTCCAGCTAATTTCGCTGGCCTAGTGTTAAAAACAAACTTAACTCTGTCACCTACTTGAAACTCAAAAAACTTTGTAGCATTCGCTACTTCTCTAAGAGTTCCCTTCCTACTCCTAATAATCTCTGTAAAACTATCAAGATTATTGTCAAACTCACCCTTAATCACAGCAATACAAATGTCCTTAAAGTCCATCTTCTGTTCTCCTAATTTCGGTGATAGAAATTTTTTATTTTTTCGCCAAACAATAAATACTTAATTATTATCTTCAAGTAAGTTCTTTATCTTTTCATAAAGATTAAATAATGCTGTTCTATTGTCAAGAACACCTTCAATCCAAATATGACCACAATGCTCACAAATATGAACTTTTGTCGTTTCGGTTGATTGACTACACTTTAAACATAAAAAAGATGGAACTTCCTTTTTTGCCATGATTTATATTCCTTTCTGCCCCTCTTACAAAATATCCCCACTTTTCGGGGAAAATTATAAAGTTGCTTTAGGTAGATTTCTAGAACTAGGAAAAGAACTCATCAATACTCTTGTCATTTCTTCCAGTGCTTCATCAATCTCTTTCTGTGTGGGTTCATTCCCTTCACACACAAAAGGTCCATAAACTTCTTTTCCATACTTATACTTGTCAGGATCATATCTGTTCTCAGAAATGCTCCTAAACATATAAGAAAGTTCACGCCAATCTCTTAAAGCATCTCTAAAAGAATTAAACACACGAAATGTCCAAGACATGTTAATGTCACAAACATACCTTATCTCATATAATGTAAAATATTTCATTTTTCTCGCCAAAAGAAATTAAGAAGTGATAGGGGTTTTATAAATTAAATTAATAATTTAATTTATAATTCTTACAACAAACGATAAAATCCTTTAAAAAAATCTTTATTTTTGTAAAATTATTTTCCTTCGTCCCTAATTCTTGCTCTCAAAATCATCAATCTATCACAAAACTCCTGCTCAGTCAAAATGGTCTCTCTATAATCCCTCTTACCAATACTATGAGTTAATACCTCATCCCCACTATCCAATAATGCCTTCCTAAACTCTTCATTCTCACTCAAAGCATTATACACTTCATTCAAAAAATCACTATACTCTGCACCGTCTCTATACATAGCAATCCCTTGCCAATAAAGAGTTTGTGAAGTTTTCCAGTCGTAATTCTTTCCTGCTTTCTTAGCATTAAACCCCACAAGAGAAAAGAACTTCTTCTGCTTCTCTATGTCTGAAACTTTAAGTGACTGTAAAAGCCCTTCCATAGAATTAATTTTAAATCCACGAAAGGTAAATGGGTGGAAACAAAAATTACTTAATTCACAAGAAGGATAATCATTTTTTGATTTAATGTCCATAATTTCATTCCTATAATCCGGTGGTTCAAGAGAAGTGAATAGCCCCGAAGAGAGTTGAACTCTTATTCTCTGGTTGAAGGCCAGTCATCCGAAACCGTTAGACGACGGGGCTGTGTTTTATTATATCTTCTACATCCTTCACTTACAAATTATTTCTTATTTTTCGGGGAAAAACAAGTTTCCCAGGAAAAATAGATTTATTTTCTAAAATAATATACTAAAATAATTAGCAATAAAAGTATATTAGCAAAAACTATCCATCCCATAAATGTATCAAATAAAATGTCACATACAGAATATCTCTTTTTAATCTCTTTCCAAATCTGTCTGTAATCTTTTATATTCATAATCTTAAACACTTTTTCTTAAGTTTTATTTTGAAACTTTTCACAAGAATAAAAATTATTCTTATTTTCTATTTCCAAAAATCATTCAAAAACTTTTAAATTAAAAATCTAAGTTTTATTTTGGAGCACTTCTATCAGCAAATCCTGTGCCAAACTTTTGAGCAACTTTACTCAAGTGGGTAATATTACCCAACTTTCTTATACCATCAATAAAAATATTGCGAAAAATCGGGGAACTTCGTTCCCAGGATAAATCTGGCGAAGCCCAGGAACTTCGTTCCCAGGTAGAAAAGTGATAGAATGGCGGAATAGAATAAAGTGGAAGAGAGAAAAGAAGTGGAGTAGTTCTACAAGACCCTAAAATAAGGATTACATCATTTTATGATATTTTGTCGTTCCAAACGACCTTAAAACTCCATATACTCTATTTTATATCATTTCATAGTTCTATAAGATATAATCCTATTTATTTATTAGAATAATTTCTTTATATGACAAATTGGCAGTTATTTAACCATTTACCTGTCATTTTGGCAGTTATGGAGGTATTTGGTGGTTCAATTCTTTAATAATTGTCGATTTTACTCAAGGAACTGCCATATTTGGAAGAGTGATTATATATAAACTTATTCTTAAATAATTATTCATTATTAACAATTCCCTTATACAATCTTTGTATTCTGGTTCTCTCATTTATTAAGTAATCCGATTATTAGGCAAGGATAATACTTGTAGTTAAATCTATTTTTCCTATAGAAGTAAAGAGAATAAAAAGTATAATACCTATAATTATAGAAATAATAATAAGTTTTATTAGAAGTTTT
>Ga0265322_10000167_pt1 | contig 30169 bp, 29 predicted proteins | sample 41222metaG_FD_193584 | JGI IMG/M metagenome (GOLD analysis project Ga0265322, IMG submission 193584) | Rhizosphere microbial communities from Carex aquatilis grown in University of Washington, Seatle, WA, United States - 4-12-22 metaG | ecosystem: Host-associated > Plants > Roots > Rhizosphere...
TTTTGACCGAATTGGAGGTGTTAAACGTCAGGTAGCCGCTCGCGTTGGATGAGGCGGTTCCAAAGACGGCGTAATTCCCATTGATATTCAGGTGCCCCGCGAACGTGGCGTTCTGCGAGGTGTCGAGCGTCAGGGCGAGAGTGTTTCCCGTACCGAATTGCAGCGGGACGGTGGAGACCGACGCTATCACAAACGCATTGTTGGTGTCTCCGGCCAGTAGATAGTGCCCCGAATCTCCCGACTCAATTCCGATGTAGCCATAGTATCCGCCTGCGTAATACCGGCTAAAAGCATACTGAGCTGTCGTGCCACCAATGGTCGTAACGTAATGCTGCGCTGTTACCGTGCTTCCTCCCACAGTAACGGCCCCCGTCAGCGCCGAGGTGCCGGTGACGGAAAGACCACCGCTTCCCACGCTCACCGTTCCTGCTGTTGGATTCAGCGAAACATTGCCGCTCGTATCGACCGCGAAGCGATCTTGATAGGCTCCGTTGTACGTCTGGATTTTGAAGTAAGTAGATGAGCCGCCCGCATAGTTGCTTATAAGCTTGGTCGCGTTGGACGCGCCAAACCCCAAGACGTAATCTGAGGATACTGCGGTGCCACCGCCTACGTTTGATAGCATGGCCGAGCCGGAAACCGTCACGTTCTTGGCGAATGTGGCGTTCTGCGAGGTGTCGAGGGTCAGGGCGAGGTTGCCCGCCGCCGCACCGCCCGCATAAAACGTCAGTGATTGATTCGCTTGAAGCGCGACGTTCCCGGTTGAGCCGGAGATCGCCGCGTTCTGACTGCCGATTCCACCGATGGATGAACCGTTCGCGGTGAACTGGAGAAACGGGCCATAGCCGGAGGCGTTCGAGCCGCTGATGTTGATGTAGGTGAGGTAATTTCCGGTCGTGCTGCCGTTGACGCCGAGTAGGGTTGTGGCCGCTCCCGCTGCCCCCATAGACACGTTCTTGGCGAATGTGGCGTTATTCGAGGCGTCGAGGGTCAAGCCAATGCTGGAACCGCCACCAAGGCCAAGGCTTACAGTCGCCGATAGGGCCAACCCCCCCTTACCAGAACCAAAAATGGCAGCTTGGTCCCCACAGTAGCCGAGATCGCCCCCGTTCTGTTGGAACTTAATATAACCGCCATGCGTCGCATCAGTCGTTCCGTTGATGACGAAAAGTGTACTGCTCGCTGCACTTCCACCTGCTCCCACCGTCACGTTCCCACCAAAATAAGACGGGGCCGCTGAGTCGCTGTAAAGCGCCCAGTGGGAGACGGTGGAATGGCCTTGGTCATTGAAGGTCGGGTTTATGCGCAGGCCATAGAGATTGTTTGTATCCGCCGTGGCCCGAAGCGTCGAGGAGAGGTAGATTCCGTAGGCTGAGCCGCTCGCATCGAACGTGCCCCCAATCGAGAGACCGATTGCCGCGTTGGCGGCTGTGCCGATGCCAATCCCTGCGAACTGCGGGCTGGCCGAGCTGTCGATGTTCTGCGGCAGCGTCAGCGTGAGTGCGCCGGTATGCGGCGTGCCGGAGTCGCCGTTGACGAACACCTGATGCGCGGTGCCCTGAACTGACGAGACGCCTCCGGTTGGTCCAGTGGCTCCCTGTATTCCGGTTGGGCCCGTGGTTCCGGTGGGTCCCGTCGGTCCAGTTGTGCCCTGTGGTCCGGTTGGGCCCGTGGTTCCGGTGGGGCCCATCACACCAATGGGCCCGGTTGGGCCAGTCGGCCCCAAGGGGCCTGTTGGACCCCATTGGCCCTGATTTCCAATCGGCCCTGTTGCACCGGTCGGCCCGCGTCCGCCCTCGCGGCCTGCGGGTCCGGTGGCGCCCCTGATGAAGACTGGTGAATTGGAAGGCATGGTGATTTACCCGATGAAAACGTGGGAGGTTTCTCCGCCGCTTCCGGCGCCGGGCCGCTCCTCGATCTTCCGGTCGTTGGCCGCAATGTCGGTGAGGGTTCCGACGTTGCCGCGAAATTCCTCGTTGATCTTGCTGCCATTCAAGCCCGGCGCAGGGCCAAGCGCCTCGATGTCCAGAAGCGTTCCCACGTTTCCGCGAGTCATCTCCTGAACATCGGTGGCAGGATAGGATACTTGGTCAAGGAGGGCCATTAGCTGAGAGCGAGCCACGCCAGCGCATTGACGCCATCGGCAATGGATGCGGGGGTGAATCGGATGTACCAGTTCTCGTTGGCGCCACGGTCAGCGGAGGTGTAGCCGCTCCAAGTGGAGCCGCCATCAGTGGACTTTTCCCAAGTGCCGGCCTGCGTCACGCTGTTGTCGGTCACGAGCACGCTGCCCGTGACACCGTCAACGATGTGGATGTAGAGCGTCGGCATCGCACCGCCAAAGGTGGCGGAGATGCGGAAGGCAAACTGTTTGGCCGCCACGGAGCTGTTCTTCTGGCTGGACTGGAAGTGCGGGTCCATCGCCGAGCCGGACCCCTCGACGCAGACGCGCGTGATGCGCGGCGACAGGCCGGTGAGGTTGCACATGCGGAATTCAGCCATGAGCTGAATCTGGCTGCCGCCCGGGGCGCCGGAAAGGTCTCCGGTGGCGTCGAGCTTGGTCCAGCTCCCGCTGTTGTCACTGATGCCCGAGGTGCGATACCAGAGGCGGATGCCGCCGGGTTCCTGCCCGAGGTTGTTTCCCGTGTCCTCGCCGATCACGTCGAAGTGGGCGGCATAGGCCGCAACGAACTGGGCGAAGCCCAGAGTGCTCATCACCGGAAAGACCACGCGGCAGTTTGAGGCGCCGGTGTATTCCCAGTCCGCACCCAGCGGAATCATGTAGATGAAGTTCGTGATCGCCGTGGTGCCGTGCGTGCAAATGTAGCAGCGGCCATTGAGGCAAAAAGCCGAGGCGTTCACGAGCAGGCAGTTGAAGAAGATGGCTGCGTTCGCATCGCCCATCGTGGACTGAGGCGTCATGCGCGTGTTCGTGAAGATGATGCGGTCCATCTGGCCACCGTCCTCCCGGTACTGCGTGAAGTAGTGCTGGAAGGCGGTCGCGCCGGACGTGAGAATCAGGAACCGGTCAGAGGCGTTGTCATAGGCAATCGTGTTCATCGCCGCCGTCAGCGGAAACATGGTGGACGTGCCGGGCGGATTTTCCGTCATCTGGCCCGACTGGAATCCAGTGTTGCCGCTGGTGAGATTGGCCACCACCGCCGAGTAGATGCGCGAGGTCGTGACCCAGAAGACAGACCTGACGCCGTTGCGCGGGCCGCCACCAGCTCCCGGGGTGCAGATTTCGAGGTTCGCGACCTGAGAGATCGTTCCCGTCACCGCCTGCTGGCCGGTATTCCATGTGAACGTGCTGCCGGCGCCGGTTGCAGCCGTTCGGCCAGCAGTCGTGCCGCCTACCGTCATGGCCGCCCGGAAATTGTTGACTTGAAAGCGGGACTGGCCGGCGGCGGCGTCGTGCATGTAGCAGTTCTGGTGGGTCCAGTCCACGAAGGTATCCGCAACCAAGCCCGCAGGATGTTGGTTGGTGCCGTTGCTGGCCGCCGTGCCGTCCGAGAGCCAATAAACCTTCTGCAACAGGTCGGTTGTCGCCGCCGCAGCGATGGCGAGGCCGGCGGGCTGGAAGCTCTCGTAGCGCAGTCCGGGCACCATGAACACGCCGGAGTTCGAGAGTGTCGTGGCGTTATACATGCAGAAGATGATGCGCAAATCCTCGATGACATAAACCACGTTGGTTTGGTTGGCTGCCGCAAAGTTCTGCGTGAGCGTGATGGTGGTATCGCTGCCAATGCTGGCGATTTCGTACCATGTCGTGATCTGCGTGGGGTCGCTTGAGCCGATGCCGACGCGCGAGCCTTGGAACATCCGGTCGGCAGACCAAGTGGTTCCTGAACCGGTGAGGGTGGGGCTGCCATTGTTGATCGAGACATTCCCCTTGGTGTAAGGCTGGTACACGAGCTGGTGTCCGTTGTTGACGTAGGTGTTCTGCGTGCCGGCGAAGGGAATCGAGCACACGATGGCACCGACAAAGCTCCATGCGTTCAGGCCGGAGGCGATGGTCTTGTCGAAGCGCCAGAGCGCAAAGCGGCGGGTGGCTGAGGCCGCAGCGTTGTCGGCGAAGCATACCCAGTCGTACTGGGTGCTCCAAGAAATCGCGTCGGGCTGGATGGACGGCATCAACAGGCCGACTTCCACGGGTCGCGAGAACGAGGTCTGCTGGGGGCCGACATACTTGCCGCCGTTACCCGCGTCGTTGGCCTGAACCACGCACGGGCCGAGGCCGAGCTGGTTCTGGTTGTAGCCAGCCGGATAAATGTAGCTGGTGAGCGAGCCGGGGCGAATACTTACTGCGAGGTCTGTTGCCATGGGAGTCTGTGGTTAAAAGATGACGTATCCAGTCCGTTACGACGGAGTGATGGAAAGTTCAACGACAACCCGCTTCACGAGGGTCGGGGTGGGCTTGACGTAGAACCCAATCCAACTCCCCGCCGGGACCGCATTGGTCCACCCGGAGAGCACGGCGTCGGAGTTGTGGTTTTGCGCGGTGAGGCCGACGGGCGCGCTCGCGCTGATCTTGTCGGCAGCCGTGGGCGGGTAGTTCGCATCGACATCAGCCCAGATGTCGATGGCGATGGTGCCGGTGATCGGCGTATCGCTGGTCTCGGCGATGGATGCCTTGGTGATGGTGCAGGCAATCGGCACGAAAATAAATCCCTTGAGGCCGGAGGAGATCACTGAGCCGGCTCCGTCGATGGTGATGCCGACAACCTTCCCCGGAGATGGACCGGTGGCCCCAGTCGGCCCGGAGGCTCCAGCACCGCTGGGTCCGGTTGGACCGAGCGAGCCAGTCGAGCCGGTGTAGCCCTGATCGCCACGGGGCCCGGTCGGGCCAGAGGCACCCACTGCACCGGTGCTTCCGGTCGGGCCCGTGGCCCCGGACTGTCCTGTAAGCCCCAGCGCGCCAGTGGCGCCCTGCGGCCCGGCCTGCCCGGGGCCGCCCTGCTGTCCCTCGGGACCCATGGGTCCGGTTGGACCAGTCGGACCAGAGGCGCCATGCACGCCGGTAGCACCGGCGTTTCCTTGCGGCCCCCATGGACCAGTCGAGCCGGTGGCGCCAGTTCCTCCGGCCACACCAGATGGACCCGTAGGACCGCTGGAACCATAGGTTCCGGGCGCGCCTTGGGCTCCTGACGGGCCAGTGGGGCCGGACAGGCCAGCCGAACCCGGAGCGCCTTGTGCGCCGGTTGCGCCGGTCGTGCCGGCACCCGTGGCTCCCGTCGGACCAATGGCTCCCGTCGGACCGCTGGGGCCCACGATGCCCGAGGGACCGGTTGGGCCGGTCGCACCGGACGCCGCCACCGGACCCGTCGGTCCGAGCGCACCCGTAGGACCCGTCGCCCCCATGGGGCCGGTGGTTCCTTGCGGGCCGGGGATGCGGCGGTACTGCGGTGTCGGGAACATGGATTAGATGAAGCCCGGGGAGTTGATTACATTCGCCGGCAGCGCGAACACGGTGAGCTGTGCGCCGAGGATGTAGAACTGGTCCGAGCAGGTAAGGTAAAGATGGTTGCCGCTGGTGATGGTGGCTTGGAAGATGTGGGCATAACCCTGAGCCTCGGCATAGGCGTATCCCAATGACTGTCCCGCCGGGTCCTTTTTCGAGCGCCCCCACGCGATTGTCTGCCGGGGAATGATGCCATCGAGGAACACGGCGCTTCCGTTCAGCTCATTGGCGCCAACCTCTCCGCCGTTCCAGCCGATTTGCATGGCGAGCATGAACAGGTAGGCGCCGGAATTGAAGTTGACGGCCCCGAAGTCCAGCACGCGCGAACCCTGAAGATTTTCCAGATCGTCCGTCGGAAGCGACGGAGCCCAGATTTCTCCGGTGAAAAAGGCGATGGGAGCGCCCGAGGCTCCGGTGGCGCCGGTGGCGCCGAGAGCGCCGTTTTGTCCGATGGGTCCGGGCTGTCCAACCGAGCCGGTGGCGCCGGTGGGTCCCGTGACTCCGAATCCTGCGGGTCCGGTCGGCCCGGATGGCCCGGTGGCACCGGGAGGCCCGGCCACAATCGTTGCGACTGGTTGGGGTGGTCCACACATGGGGCCGGTTGCACTTTCGCATCCGCAGCTCATAGAAAATCTCCTTTAGTATCCGTTGCCGGTTGTTCAACTGTATTCATGTTGGTGTTACGGGTTCCCCACCCGGCGGGCGACGATGGAGCCGTAGCCGGTGACAGTCCCGCTGCCGTAGTTGGCCCCGGCGATCAGGTTCACCGTGACTCCGCCGCTGTTGATGCGAACGACTGGCGTGGCAATGGGCACGGTTCCGCTCCATGAGCCGCTGAACGCCGTCCCCTGCCAAGTCTCTTGGCCGCCGAACGAGCCGCCGGTTGAGATGCCAGCCGCCCAGATGGAAAGTCCACTTGCATTGATGGCGAATGATGCGATGCCCTGAACATCCCAGACTCCGGCGGGAAGGTAGAGGCTGGCAACCACCGTTTGAACGGTTGAGGGAACACTGACTCCCGGGGCGCCCGTGCCCGCGTTGAGCACTTGAGCCGGGGTGACGGTGTTGCGTCCGTCGTTGTCCGAGATCGACCCGGTGCAACTATTCGCCGCGCCCGTGTTGTTGTAGGTGCCGGAATCGCAGATGATGGAGGTGTTTCCGTCGAACACGCAGCCGGAGATGGCGTTGTTGTTGCTGCCGCCGGCGAGGTGCAGGCAGTTGAGGCCGGTGTTGGACTGAAACGCCCCCACCCCGGTCACGTTCGAGCCGTTGCACCCTGACAGGTAGATGATGTCGCTGCCGCCATTCTGGAGGATGGTGCCGTTCGAGAGCTGAACCGACCCGCAGTTCACCATGTAGATCGAGATGAAGCCGGCGTTGTAGAAGTTCCCGTTGTCGAACAGGAAATTGCTGACGCTCACCACGTCGGTCACGCCCCCCGTGTTCGAATAGAGGCAGTTGTTCACCGCCACCGTGATGTAATTCGCAATCATTATCCCTTGGCAGGAGTAGATGCCCGGGATGGTGTTGAACTCGAATCCGTGGTTGTAGAACTCGATCACAATGTCGGTGTAATTGTGATTGACAGCCGAGGTGAGCTTGATGCCGGAGCCGCTTCCCGGGCCGCTGCCGGCAGGGAACCCGGTGTTCTGGCCGTAGGCATACAGGCCGGTCGCGGAAAGGTGGAAGCAGTTGTAGAAGTTGAAGGCCGTCACCCAGCCGCGCGTCCCGCCGTAGGCCATCTCCGCGCTGTCGGCGGCAATGTTGTTCAGCGTGACGAGGTGGATGTACTCAATCGAGCCGAGGGTTGCCGCGCCGTAGGAAATCGTGAGCGCGGTGGCGCAAGAGGCGCTGCCGGCGCGAAGCGTGAACCCTTCAACCGTGACGATGTTGTGCTCGCGTGTGTTCTGCGAGCAGTCGAAGACGAGGCCGTTATCCGCCCCGGTCTGTTTGATGATCGACACTCCCTTCCCGCAGCCCCGAACCCCGATGGGGCCGTTCGCAACAATGGTGATGCCGGAGGTGATTGTGACGGTTCCCGGGGGAAGCAACAGCGTTGCGTTTGCATCCCTTGCGGCAGTGAGGGCGGCGGTGAGCTGCGAGGTGCAGTCCGAGCCGTTGGTAACGACGCCATAATCCAAGGCGTTGATGATGGTCTCGGGATACCAGCCGGCGTCATAGTCAGATGTGCTGTTTTTGGCGAGGCGCGAGAACTTCGCTCCGCCGCTGGGCAGGCCGCCGGTTCCCGGGGCGCCGATCACCGCCACCTTGATGTCGGTTTCATTGGGACCGAAGACTTCGAAGAAAAGCGCGATGGACTGACCGGCGGTGAGCGTGGTTGGGATTGTGCCGGTAACGACCCAGTTTGGGTTGGCGGTGATGGAAATGTTCCCACCAGTCGCGTTCTTGAGGATGACGTGCTGCCACCGGCCATTCGACATGCCGGAGGAGCCGCTGGGAGACAGGCTAATCCACGAGACCGAGACCGGGATGTACGCCATGTTCCCGAGGTCGAACCGCATCTGCACGTTGTAACCAGTGGAGTATCCCACCGTGGCGAACGTGGCGATTGCGGTGACGACAAGCTGCTGAAAAGTGGCGTTCTGCGTCCCCGACAAGAGTGATGCCGCATACGCCTCGGCGGAGGCTAGTGCGGCAGCGGCGGCCCCGGCTGAATCAAAGCTCGAAGGATTGGCTCCGCTATCCTTCAGTAGCTTCCCGGTTGTGTCGGAGAACGATGGAAAATTATTTGTGGCCGAGCTGCCCGGTCCAACCACATTTCCGGCGCCCGTCGCACCAGTGGCTCCGACGGTTCCGGCTCCTGTTGGGCCGGTCGGACCCAGTGGTCCTGTGGCGCCCGTGTAGCCGGGACCTGTGGCGCCCGTGGCCCCAATCGGGCCCGTTGCCCCCTGAACCCCCGTGGGGCCCGTAACGCCCGTTCCCGTGGCCCCGGTGACACCAGTTGCACCTCCGGGGCTGCCTGCTGGTCCAGTGGGCCCGGTGGGGCCGCTTGCTCCACCACCCGGGCCGGTTGGCCCCATAATGCCCGTGGCCCCCGTGGCGCCCACGCCAGTTGCTCCGTTTGGGCCGGTGGCCCCGGTATGACCAACCACCCCCGTTGGGCCTGTGGCGCCTCCGGGTGTGCCCTGCGGGCCGGTCGCACCAGTTTGTCCAACCCCGGTTGGACCCGTGGGTCCGCTTGGACCGACAGGACCGGTCGCACCGGCTGAACCAGTCGCTCCACCCGGATTTCCGCGAGGACCTGTTGGCCCGGTGGGGCCGGTGGCCCCATCTGCACCCGTGCCCTCGGATGATTCCTTTGGGCCAGAGGCAGACTTCGCCGGAAGCGCCCCAAGCGGAATGGTGTATTCGAGGCCGGGCATCGGTTAATAGGTGATGATGAGATACACCTGAACGGAGATGGAATAGACCACGGTGCCCCGGTTGTCCGTGACCTTGAATTGCCAGTTCGCCTGATAGGTTCCCGGGGCGGCGTTGACCTGCCACTGAGTCGTCAGGTTATTCGGGTTGTCGCAGACGATGCGCGTGTCCCCCGAGACATACACCCAGCCATACGAGTAGGGGGGAATCCCCTCATTGATCGTGGCGGTGACTGGAACCGAAATGGCATGGTTGTGGCTGTTGGACTGGTCCGGCGCGTAGGTGAGGTTCAACGAAACCGTCAGCGGCCCGAAACACCGCTTCCAAACCCCGCCGATGTTGGTCCATGCGTCCGTGACCGCCTTCCACGCAGCCCCGATCTTTACCGAGGGCGTGATGGTGTATTTCCAGTTGCCGGAGACATCGACATTTATGGGCATGGCTTAGGGCGCATATTTGAACCACAAATCCCCGCTGTTCCCGCCGCTCGGGTCGAGTGTCGAAATGGTCACATTGACAACCCCGGTGGCCCCGGTCGGGCCCTGAGAACCGGACGGCCCGGTTGGGCCGGTGACTCCGGCCCCCGTGGCGCCAGTCGCGCCGGACGGGCCCTGCGTGCCGGTTGGTCCAGTGACACCGGCGCCAGTTGCGCCGTTCGGTCCGGTGGCTCCGGTGTGACCGGAGGGTCCAGTCGGACCAGTGGCGCCGACTCCGGTTGGACCGGTGGCGCCGGAAACCCCGGCAGAACCAGCCACGCCGCTTGGTCCGGTGGGGCCGGAAGGACCCGTAGGACCCCCAGCAGGGCCCGTGGCCCCACTCGGCCCCAAGGCACCCGTTGCACCCGAAACCCCTGTAACACCCAAGGGACCAGATGGCCCCACGGGTCCAGTCGGCCCCACCGCACCAGTAGCGCCCGAGGGACCGGTTGGTCCGGTCGCCCCGACCAACTCTGGAAAGTCAGCCTGAAAGTCTTCGGGTGGTGAACAAAATTTTGCGGGGGTGCAGTCGCTCATGGGATTACAGGTTGAGGGCCGCAACCGTGAGGTTGGCCACGTTGAACTGGCTGGCGTTGTTCGGGCTGGCGACGCGCACGCCGAACTGCACGGTGTCATTGCCACCGAGACCGGAGAGCTGGACGCCGCCTCCGATCATCAGGCCGCCATTGTCGTCCAGAGCGCGGACCGCGACTGGCGTGAGAAGCTGGGTCGCCCCACCATTGACCCGATAGGTGAGCCAGAGATCAATGTACGAGCCGGACGCCACGTTTCCACCGCCATTGTGATTGATAATGAACTGCATGGTGGCCTTGCCGAACTTCGTGTTCGAAAACCCCGCGCTGGTGAGCCAGCCATTGAAGGTGGCGAGCCAGATGTCGGTCCCGGGGCTGGTGCCGAGGCTCGTCCAGCCAGAGCCGCCGTTGTTGTTCTGGGCCGTCTGCCACGCTGTCGTGGGGAAGGTGCTCGTCGGCATTGCCGGGTTGAAGCACACGACGTTCGTGGAGATCGAGCCGGCGAGGAGCTGGCCCCGAACCACGACGTAGTTGAATTCCGCGTAGCCGTCGGCGCGGATGAGAAATCCCTGCGAGCCGGCGACGTAATTGGCGGACTGGATGATGCCCGTCCCGCCAACCGTGCCGAGCACGAGGGAGACAAGGATGGTCGCGTTCTCGGCGAGCAGCAGCGCCGTGGCGACCGAGGAAAATTGGGTGCCAAACGCAATCCAGTCTCCGCCCGTGGGCAGGCCCCAGTTGCTCGTGGAGTCCTTGGCTGGATTGTTGGCGAGATAGAAACTGCCGTTGTACCCTACAATGTCGCGGCGGTTCGCGTTGTAGTAGTAGAGTTTGGTCTGGTCATAGACGCCGCGATAGACCACCGGGGGGCCGTATGAGCCCTGCGGGCCGGATGCACCGACGTTGCCGGATGCACCGACTGCCCCGGCTGGGCCGGTGGCGCCCGTGGCCCCGGTTGGGCCGCCGGCGGGACCCGTGGCGCCCTGCGGGCCAATGGGTCCGCTTGGACCGACAGGACCGGTCATGCCCTGAAAGAGCAGGAGGTACGGGCTGGGTGGGAAACACTGGTCAGGTGCAGACATGGCGCTTGGTTCTTACCTCCATGTGGCAAGGCGCAGCCGGGGATTCACCCGGCTGCGCCCGCCTGTAACTGATGGGAGCGATTATCCGCTGACGCCCGTGCAGGTCACGGTGTCAGAAGCGTCTTGGCAACGCTTGTAGATGATCGCGAAGACCGCCCACGGATAGAGCGGGCGCAGCGCCCGACCGATACGATAGGCCATGACCCCGTAGTCCGAAAACAGGTTGGAGGTCATGTCGGGGTGATTCATAAACTGAATCTCCCCGCCGAACATCTGGCGAGCGAAGCGGGCCTTGCCCTCGCCGGTCCACGGAGCGGGAACTTGCCGCTCGAAGGAACCATCGAAGAACAGGAACGCAACCTCGTGGGAGGCGGCGAGCCATGCCGGGTTCACCGTCGCCACGGTTCCGACCGTGGACGAGTAGGCGATGTCCGGGTTCACGGGGTCGTACCCGGCGCCATTCCAGTTGAGCCGGAGCGGCTTGGGGTCTTCCGCGAACTGGATGCCCCGGTAGAGCGGCTCGAACATGTACGACTTGATCGCATCAACTGCGGTCTTGTCGCCGCCGGCGGCCAGAGAGCCGAGCAGCGTCGCATTGCCGTATGCCGGGTTGAGGGTCGCCGAGAGCGTCTGGGCCCCGGCGCCGAGATCGGTGCGGAGGTTCTCCAAACAATCAGGCGAGGCGATGAGGCGCGAATGGGCGCCCTGCCCCTCGCCAAAGGGCTCCAAGCCGAGCGTCGAGCGGCCATAGCGGTTGTACGCTTGGAGCCGGGCGAACGTCAGCCGGGCGGTCGATTGGGTCGCGGGAACCGGGGTGTCGATCTGGTACTCACCACCCGTGAGATCGGAGAGGGGAGCCTGACCGGCCTTGACCACGGCCTTGATGCCGCAACGGCTGTAAATCTGCCAGCGCGTGTCGGAGTTGATGAGCTGGACCACGCCCTTCTGGTAGGCGTCGAGCTGCGCGGTGAGCGAGCCCATGAAGGAGCTGAAGCCTTGGTTTAAGCAGATTTTGTCGGACGTGCCCTGATTGATCTGGGCAACGTAGGAATACTGATTTGAGCCGTTCGCGTCCACGTTCAGTGAACAGGAGCCGCACAGATTCAGCATGTTGGCGAAGACGGGGTTTGCCATCGAGGTCGCCATGAACGGGCGGCCTTGGGCAACCGAGAGAAGCGTGGCGGATACGGACGCCGGGAAAGTGCCGGACTTCAGCACCGAGATGTACGGAACCTTGGTGACGAGGGCCTTGGCAATCGGGCCGTAGAGACGCTGCGGGTCCGCAGAGAAATACTGCGTGGCAACGTCGATGAATGATGCACAGGACATGGTGAGACGGAGTTAGCCGACGAATCGGCAACGGTGATGTCGCGTCCAAATCGAGGTGTGGACTCAACGCCTGTCTGAGTGGGTAGTGCTCAAACGCTCTGGTCTTTCGACTCACCCGTCTCCCCCGAGCCGGTATGGAGCCTTTCGGCTCCGGGGCGGGCCACTGAAGGCCGTTGACCGCTCGCTGGAGTGACGAGATGAGACTTCCGCGAGCCCTGTCAACTATTTATTTTTGCGCCAGCAGCGCCGCGAATTGATGATTGCCCCTCGCCTCGAAGAAGTCCCGGGCCAGTTTCCGGTTGTGGAGCTGCCCCGGATTCTCCTTGCGCGCCTGCTGCCAGAAGCTCGGGTGGTCGTGATGATAACACACGTCGTCGGTGTAGGCCCGGCTACTTGCATCCTGCACCAGCCCGATGTTTTTCACGATGGCGCGGTTGTCGGCCCACTCCTCGGCCAGTGTTCGGAAGCAGCCGTCCCACGCCTCTCGGCCAATGAGCATGTCCGGCATTTCATCGCGCATCATCCGCCACCACGACGGGGTGACGGCGACAACATCGAAGCCGCCGTCGGCCTTGCAGTTCAGCACGCTCTTATAGAACCGCCCGGGCCTTGGTATCAAGGTCCTTCGGATACACACTGTCACACCCTGCCCGCGCGCCACGCCGGCCAGCAGGCGCTCCGGGGTGAGTGTCGTCAGCCCGATGTCTTGGTTGGAATAAACCACAACGTCCCCCGGGGTGGCCCGGGCGCAGCCATAGTCCAAGATGTCCCTGATATACGGCACCGGCCTCGGGTCTCCCAGCTCGGCGCTGGAACGCGGAAGCTCGTTATCCCTGACCGGGAATTCAATCATGTCCATCTGGTCGAAGTGAAAGTCCCATGAGGCGCGGGCCACGGCGGCGCGGGAGGCTCCCGCCGGGTCGGAGATTTCGTAGGACGAATAAACGAAGATGAGCCTCGGCGTGGGCTGGGGCTCGCCGCGATCACACTGGTCGCGCGCCAGATCGTAACCCCGCCACAGCTCGGAGAGGTCGCCGGACTTCTCGGCCTTGATGGTGCCGCTGGATTCGGTGGCTCCGTAGTGCGAGCAAATCCGGTCCATGAAAAACCACCGCTGGAACTTCTGGATGTGGCGCAGGTACACCACGATCTCGGTGCCGAGCAGCATCCCGGGATGCTGGAGCGAGGCATTGGAGCTGAGTGTCAGCTTGGCCTCCTTGCACGCGCGGATGACCGTGGTGCGGTTGAGCACGCTCACGATGGGCGAGAGCGAGAGGCGCTGGCGCTGGCCCACCACGGGCAGCAGCGTGGACGACGGATAGGTCTGGGTGGCTCCGCGAAAATAATCACAGAGCGCGGTGTGCCCGTCGTCGTAATAAAGGCTGGAGCGCCATGAGGCGAATCCGGCGCCCCGGTCCAGCGCCGGGCCGATGAACTCCTCGTAGGTCTCTCCGAACTGGGGGTTCAGGAGGTCGTCATCGTGAAGGATTATGATGCGCTCCGTCCGGCAATGGTAGGCGGCCAGCATCCATGTGTCGTTGCAGCCAATATCGCCGCGAACCGTGGCCACGTCGAAGGAAAGCCAGTCGTGATTGTGCTTTTTGAGCACGGCCAACACGCCGTCGTCAGGCTCCACGGCGGCGACGACGACGCGACGGACTCCGGCCTCGCGGACTGAGTTGAGGGCTCGGTCAAGATACTGGGGGCGGTGGAAGTTGGTGATCGCCACCGTGAGGTTTTCGAGTTGGCTCATAGATGAAAAGTGCGTCGTGTTCGTCGGTCCAGACCTCGGTGTAGCGGTCCTCCCTCATGTGGGCCCGCAACAGATCGACCGGCACGGCATCCTCATAGAGCTGGGTGGCGTCGATCTCCATAAACACCATCGCCGGCCTCGGGAGCACACCCAGTCCGCCCATGACGTAATCCTCCGCGCCCTGAACGTCCATGTGGAGAATGTCAATGGGCCCGACTCCAAACATCCGGCAGAAGGTGTCGAGGCGGATGCCGCGCACCATTCTCGGTGGCAGGAAGGTCAGGTTGGGCGCGATGGCAATAAGGGCGGGGCTGGGGAAAAGTGTGGACCCGCTCATGCCCGGGTTCTTGGGTAGTGCCGTGTCGGTGTTGGAATAAAACGGGACATCCCTGTCCTCCGCGCCCACGGCAGCGTGGACGAGCATCACGCCGGCAGCCTTGACGCCACCGGACTTGAACGCGGCGGCGTAGTTGTCGGGGCACGCCTCGAAGGCATAGACATCAGCCCTCGGCCACCTTTGTTTGAGCGCGATGGCGTCGGCGCCGTCCCATGTACCCACGTCGAAGACGACCTTGGGCTCTCGCTTGAGATACTGCTCGACCCACTCGAATTTGAAGTTGCTCATTTTCTTTCCCAGAGGGCGTGGGGATGGTTGGAGAGCCCGATGGATTCCTCCGCGATGAGGCGGTACTCCCGTTCCAGCAGCGGGCGGAACGACGGGCTGAATTCGTCGCAGCAGTAGTATGACGGGTCGATGCTGGCGTCGAGCTGGCCGTGGGAAACGGTGAACAGCAGCGGTATCTTCAGCTCCTTCAGGGCGGCAAGCCACGCCGCGATGTTTTTCAGATAGCACTCATTCCATGAATGAATGTTGATCGCGACGGTCGTTTTGCTGGACGGCTCCCACTTGGCGAATTCCTCCAGCGACAGCACGCGCGCCGGCGGGGCGAACTTCTGAAGGTACTCGCGGGAAATTTCCGTCGAGATCGGCACGGCGTCAACACAGGTGAAGGAGCTGCAATAGGGCGTCATCGAGGCGGCCAGCCGCCCGTAGCCGGCTCCGATGTCCAGAAAGTCCCAGACCAGCGTGTGCAAGTGCCGGCGGAGAAAATCCATCTCGACATTCGAGTCGAGCCACATGCGCGTCACCGGGCCGCACGCCTTGGTTGTTACCACCCGACCGCCGAACGCGGCGTCACGGGTCTTCCCCGACAGGTCCAGTTGCCCGAGGGGGCGTTGGGCGACATATTCGGCGGCGCGCTCAAACTCCTCCGGTGTCTGCACGTCCTGTTCAACGTAGATCGGGCTGGCACAAAAGTTGGGGCGGGACGCCTTGACTTTTTCCTGCCACTCCTGCCATGACGCGAGCTGGGATAGGTCTTCGATGTTCATAAAGAAACGGGGTGGAATCGTTGGCTCAATATGGCTTACCGGTTAGCTGGGCCGCGCATATCGCAGGCGCTTCGGGAGCTGAATCCCAAGGTCGCCCTCTTTGACGAGTCAAAGCCTTCCACCCCGTAGATGAAAGGGGTCTGGTCCTCCTTAGCCGTGGACGCGAGGATTGGTGGAACACTTTGAGCACGGGAAACATGAGCCCGAGCGTCGCGCTAGGCGCTGCGCCCGGGAAGGAAACCGCCTCCACTTTACCATTGCAGACCCCGAGTGAAAAAAGAACGGAGATCATCATGCCCCCCCCAGTTCTCCGCGCAAGTATTTTTCAATCACAGCCCGCCGGGGCTGCCCGGCGCCGTGCTCCATGATCGCCGCCTGTGAGAATTGCACCGCGAACGCCTTGCGCCAGTCGGGGTTTCCGAACGGAATGGCGAAAGGCTTCGCGGCCTTTTCGGCGTTGGTCCAAGCCACCGCCCAGTCGGAAAGCAGCCGCTCCAGCGCGGGGCGGTCAGCCCAGAGCATTGAGTGGGTGTTGGTGGTGCTGAGAATCGACAGCCCTTCGATGCCGTCGAGCAATTCCGGCGTGAATTGCGCGGGCATCACGTCAACCTCGGTGATGAGGCCGCCGCCCATCGCGTGCAGGGCGAGCAGGGGCATCGTGTCGAGCTGGAGATTGGGAAGCCGCTCCTTGAGCACGCTATGATGGGCGTCCCTCGGTCGCAGGACCACCGGGTTCCAGCCACGGCTCAACCAGCCCTTGCGCCAGAGTTCCGACAGCGCGACGTTTTCCGCCGACCCGATCACATCCTGATTATCGACGTAGGTGAAGACCGTCTTGTTGAGCACCGAGCCGTCTCCGCTGACGTGCCTCAGCCGGACCCAGCGCCGCGCGCTGCCGTCCTTGACGCCATGGAAGATCGCCGCCGGGTTGTTGAACAGGTCCTCCGCCGAGATGGTGGGCCGCTTGTACTCAAAGTGGATGAGCGGGGTGGTGCAGGCCAGAGGCAGCAGGTTTTCCGCCTGATAGATGTCATAGCAGATGTGCGGGGGTCCGCCGCTCAACCGCTGGGCGGGAACCTTGCGCCAGATGTCGATGGCATAGACCGCCATGCCGTTCAGGTGGCGCACCGGGTCGTTGTGGATGTACCCGAGACACGCAAAACCCTCGTCGGAGGCGCGCTGGAACGCGCGGGCGATCTCGGTAATCCAGCCGGGCCGGCTGGGCACCGCGTCGGGCTCAAAGTTGATAAACGCATAGTAATTCTCGCGCCACTCCGGCAACTGTCCGAATTGCATCACCATGTCGTAGAACATGGAATTCGGGCCGAAGGGATACCCCTTGCCATCGGTCTGCCGGCATGTGCGCATGAGCACGCGCCCGAACTTTGTCTCCAGCTTGGCGCGGACATCGAGCGAGAACTCCTTCGCATCGAACCGGCGGAACAGCATCACGTCAGCGGCGGTGCTTGGCACGCGCTCAAGGTCGGCCATGAGGCTCGCCAGCTCCTCCGCATCCGTGCGGTCCCCCTCGTAATACGGGATGACGATGAGCAGCTTTCGGCTTTGGGTTGGCTCGGTGGACATCCGGCCTGCGGGAAATTCATTGCCGAAGATGTCTTTGACGTAGCCGGGGCGGGGTGGGGTGACGACCATGTTAGTACGGGTTGACGACCATATCGGAATAGGTGAAGGGTTTGCCGCCGACGTGGGCCGGCATCAGGGCCCAGTCCACATGGGGCTGGTGGCCGCTGTCGAGTGCGCGGCGCCCGAATGACGGGTCATCCCCGAAGTCCAAGTCGAGCGGGGAAAAGAGGCTGTATTCGTAGCCGAAATTCGTGGTGATGGACGGGTCCCTGACCTTCAGCTCCGGGTGGTGGCTGATGACGTCAAGAAAGACATCCCGGTGGATGAGGGAGGCGCCGAGGGCAACCCACGGCACGGGCATCACCAAGTCGGTCGGACCGGCCCGCAAGTCCTGCCGGATATAGGTCTCGTGGCTGTTGCCGAACTGTGGGATATGGCCGCGCCTCGTGCTGTAATAGCAGGCGCCGACGAACTTCTTCCCGCTGGAGAGGAGCCGGTTGATGGTGTGCATCCCCGCAAACACCGTGGGATAATTCGGGCACTCAGACCGCTCCCTGAACCACGCTGCATCGCCACAGGGGAAGATCATGTCGTCGTCCGACCAGAAACTCCACGGGAGACCGCTGCGCAGGAACCGGGCGGCGAGCGCGTTTCGGACGTGGTAGAGCGAATTGAATCCGTCCCACATGAACTGCATCGTGGTTGAGTCGAACATCCTGAAGATGCTCTCAACCGTGGCGGGATGCGGCCACCGGTTAGACGGCATGATTACCGCCAGATTATTCCCGGGCTTCGGGTTCTCGTAAAGCGGCCTGATCTCGTGGAGGGGCGTCGGGTCGAAGGCCAGCAGCTTCTCCAGCGCGTAAGTGGGCATCATCGGCCCCCAAGCGCGGATGGCCCGCTCGGGTTTCCCAAGAATCTCAGCGACCTTGGAAATCCCGAGCGCGTCACAGTACCGCTGGGGCAGCTTCGATAATTCGAGCATCTAACGGGAGATTATGTGTCGGTGCGAATCCCGCCGGCCCGGGCAATCCGGGCCAGTCCTTCGGCCACGCTCTCGCCTGCCGGGGCCGCCGGGGTGTTATCCGCTCCGGGCGCGGTGATCGCGGCAGCATGGGCGCGATTCACGCCGCCCTGTTTGCGAAACTTCCCGAGGTCGGCCTCCAGTTGCTTGAGGCGGGCGTCCTTGGCTTCGAGGTCCTTCTTGATGCGCGGAAGGACGTGGTTTTTGAGAATGACGTACTGCACGGCGGCGGCGGTAAGTTTCCCGGTGGCAACGGCGGCCTTGTCCGGGGCGAGCCCGGAGGCGTTGAAGGCTTTCACGGCCTCCTGCACCTGTGTTGCGGCGGCGTCGTACTCGGCGATGGCGGAACGCTTGGCCTTCGCCACGTCATCCGCATCGGTGGCCAGCGGCTCCGCCGGTCGGTTGATGAAGGCAAAATCCTTGGCCAAGGCGGCAATGCCGGCGCCGAGTTCCTTCTCACCCTCGGCGCGAATCATGCCCATGGTCTTCTCGGACTCCGCTTGCTGGGTCTTGGTGCGCTCGGTGGTGCGGGTGCCGTAGTCCTTCTTCCAGTTCTCGACTTCGAGATTCTTGTCCCGGGCGAGGCGCTGGTTGTCACGAACCATTTCGCGGATGGCTTCCGCCTCGTCGTCGAAGCCCTCGGATTCGAGCTTGTCGAGGTGTGGCTTGAGATTCTTGAGCGTGAGCCCCATGCGCTTCAGGTCGGCGACGGCAGAGGGGTCGTCCTTTCCGTCGTCGGTCTTGCCGAGGCCGAACTGGGTCAAGACCTTGATGATCTCGTCGTTGTTCCCGGTGATGCGCGCGTCGTACTTCTGCACGAGCGTCGGGTCTTGGCTGATGTCCAGCTCGCGGATGCGGTTTTGCAGTTGCTCAATCGTTTTCTTCGCCTCCTCGGGGAGGGTGACGCCTGAAGCCTTTTCCTCGGCGACCTTCAGCTTGGCCGCGAGGTCTTCGGCGCGGGCCCGCTCGGCATCGCGCTCGGTGCGCGCCTCGGACACCTTGAGCTTGTAGGCGACGATGACCTTCTTGGTCTGGGGCCGCGTGTGCGGGTCCACCTTGGCCATGATGTCCTCAAGGTCCTTGTCGCGAGGCAGCGAACCAGTGGGGCCGGTGGCTCCAGCCTGTGCGCCGCTGGCGCCTTCGCCTGCCTCCGCCCCGGTCGGACCCGCCTGTGGGCCGCTGGCACCCTCAACGGGCTCCTCTGGGCCGGAGGGCCCTGACGCGCCACCGTCCTCGTCGATCTCACCATCAACCGGACCACTTGGTCCGTCTTTCGGGGGCGGGGTTTCTTTGCCGAGTTCGGGGTGCTCCTTCTGGATGAAGTCGCCAAGGCCGGCGGCAAATTCGCGAAGCTCCGTTCCTTCTCCAGCGTCAGCGGGGGGATTGGTGTCAGTTGGGTCGGGCATGGGTGTGGTGGGTTACGATGAAAGTTTTTTCCTGAAGGCGTCACGAACACAGTCCATGTCCTTTGCCGCCTCCATGGCCTTCACCTGTTTGGCGGCGGACGGGCCGCTATACAGGTCGTTGAAGCTCTGCTCAAAGTGATCGAACGCATCGAGCCCCTCCTTCAGGAGGCGACGAAGCTCGGCGTTTTCCCGCTTGGCCAGATTAAGTTTCTGGGTCGTCGCGGCGTGGATGATCGCCATGCGACGCTCGCGGTCAGTGGGGTTGTTGAGGTCCAACTCGGACATTTTAGTCGCGGGTGTCGGTGATGGCGGGGCGGGAAAACGGGCCCTGTTCATCTGGCGGCCTGTCGTAGGGGAGCGCCTCGATCAACTGGAGGACCTGCTCATATCCCTTGCGGACATACGCCTTGGCGGCTGCCTCGGTCGGCGAATCCTTGGTGTCAGCCAGCTCCGGCTCCCGAGCCATCAGGCATCGCCTGATGTCAAGCCAGAGCGCGCCGTGAATAAACGCATCGGCGCCGGCAAGATTATCTTTGTTGAGATACTCCATGGGTGCTTAGGGTGCGGAAGGAGCTGCTACACCGGGGGTCCCGGCTTGTCCAGCCGAAACGTCCTCCTGCGCCCCGGGCCCCGGGGTTGGGGCGGGGGCTGAGGCGCCCGCGCCGCCGCCAACACCCGCGTCCGGGGGAAGCCCCTCGGCACGAATCTTGTTGACAACTGCATTGTGGGCGGCCTCGGCGCTGGCCTTGATCTGGGCGACCTGCTGGAGCTGCTTTTTGAAGCCCTCGTAGAACTTGTTCAGCTCGGCGAACTGCGGCGACTTGGCCAGCCCGGTCGCGGACGCAGCCTGCAAGTGGGCGCCCAGATGGTTGAGATTGTTCTGCACGGCGGACTCGACCTGCGGGGGAAGGTTCGGCGTGTTCGAGATCATCGGGGCAGCCAGCTTGGTGAGCAGGTCTTGGACGACCTTGCCGTGAATGAGGTGATTGTCGCGCGGAGAGACCCCGATCATCATGCCCGAGTCGTACATGGTGGACGACTCGATGAGCTGCTGGCGCACGGCCTCCGCCGTGAGGGTCTGGTCGGCGTTCGGGATGAACAGCGCCTTGGCCAGCTCCGGCCCAATCTTGGTGGCAAGGTCGAGCTTGACCAGCTCCGGCTGGTTGACGTTCGGGTCGCCGGGCACGCCCGGCTTGGCCCCGTATTGCGCCACCACGGCGGGCACGCCCATGAGGACGGCGGTGTCCTGAACGTGTGCAAAGGGGTTCGCGGGCGAGTCGCGCCAGAGCTTGATCTCGTCGTCCAGCACCCCGGCGCGCATGACCTTCACCAGCGAGCGCAGCACGTCGGCGTCGATGTTCTCGTGCCCCTCGTAGGCGTCGGGTTTTTCGGCGGACGGGTTCTTGGTGAAGTCTTCGAACAGCCGGCGCGCGGCCTTGATGTTATCATCGGAGAAGGCCCGGTGCTGCTGAATCTGGGTCATGTTCGCCATGAGGTCCAGCCAGCGGCGAATCTGAATGTCGGATGCCTCCTGCGCGCGCTTCGCGTCAATCGTGGCCTCAGTTGCGGTCTTCTCCGTCTTCCCCTCCGGGCTGACCTGCCCGGAGATATAGGCGCCGACCGCCTGCTCCGCCCATGCGTCGATGAGGTTGTCCACAACCTGCTGCGACTCGGCGGAAATCTGGAACTGCGTCTGCTCCACGTCCACCGACTTGTCGAGCACGATGAAGGGGGAGATGATCGACGGGGCCAGCCGGTTTTTGTCCTTCGCGTCCACGCGAATGATGACGAGGCTCGCCATGCGGGCGTTGTCGATCACGCCATTGCGGAAGACCTCCTTCATTATCGCGAGCGCGGCGAGCTTGCGGCCCAGCCCCTTTGAGGAGTGGATGCAGCCGTTGCCCGGCTCGAAGTAGAAGACGGTGAGCGCGTCCGCCATGCTGTCGAACAGCTTGAACGAGAAGCGCAGCAGCTTGCCGGAATCCTTGGCGATCAGCCAGAATGAGACCTTGCCGTCGTACTCCTTGTTGAAAAGCATGTAAGTGCTGACGATGCGCGCACCGGTGGCGGAGAAGGAAATGCCGAGGATGCCCTCGTTTATCATGTCAACAAACTTCCGGTACTCGGTCGTCTGCGCATCCTCGCGCGGGCTTTGCTCCTTGGCGTTGTTCGCGGCCCAGATGCAGTTCTCAAGGTTGTAGCCGACATCCCCCGCACGCTTCTCGCCCTCGGCGTCCTTCACGTCGGAAAACAGCTCAAGGAATTCGTCGAGCCGGTAATCCATTTTGGCGACGATATACTGGAGGTCGTTCGCGTGCTCACCCGACAGCTCGGGCACGAAGCAGCGGTCCTGCCGGAACATGGTCGGCTTCCAAGTGTACGGGTCGAGGAACAGCGCGTAGGTGTAGCCCTGAAGCGTGTTCTCGACGGCCAGCGAATTGATGATGCCGGTGTAGCCATCCCACGAGCGCACGAGCTTGGTGAACTCCGAGCAGAGCAGGTCGCCGTGCGCCTTCGCCTCGGCGTAGGAGTCCGGCACTTGGCTCTGCGTGATATAGAGCTGCGAGACCGTGGCGGTCACGAACCGCTGGGCCTGCCGGCCCACGATGCCAGCGAGCCAGTTGGTCGAGGCGTTCGACTGCCATGACTTTGCCTTCTCGCGCTGGGCTGCCGGGCTGTGCGGCGGCTCGCCGTCATAGATTGCCTGAATGTCGGCGGTGCGCAGGGCCCGGGTGCGGTTGTTGTGCTCGGTGGCCTTGCAGATGTTCCAAGCGTGGGAGATGGTCTTGACGGAACGCTTCTCAAGGTCGAGCTGGCCATCCTTCTTGATTCCCGGGGCGTCGATGGTGGACGAGCCGGTGGATGGGTTTGGGTTCGCCCCGTCTGTCGCTTCCGTGCCAACGCCGTCGCCGTCTTTCAGTTCTGGGTCTAGGCTCATGTGGGTTTCTTGGAAAGTTTGATGCGGTTCCAGCGGGGCGGATTATCAGGGCACTCGTCCGAAGCCAGCATAGTCTTCACTTCGATAAAACAGGTGCATACCCTGCATTGTGGATATGAGGTCTTGGAGTTGTGCGGGCACTTCGAGCACTCCAATTTCCGGTAGGCAATCACCACTCCCGGGGCCATGATGCCCCATCCGGTCAGGCCCCAAACAATGAGGAAGTACAAGTCGCGGACCAGATAGATTGGTGTGGACCATTTAAGAATCATGGCTTTCTCCAGCATTGCGCCGGGAGTTTTCCAAGCTGCTCCTCCGAGAGGGGCAGGTTGTCAACCTTGAAGTGGCAGGCCGACGGGTTCTCCCAGCCGGCTACCGCGCAGCCGTTGAGGCTCCCGTCCTTGGAGGTTTTCCGCTGCCCGCGAAGCTGGAGCAGCATGTGGTCCACCGAGGCGCTGCATCCGCTGCACCCGCCCCGCCAGCGCCGGTTCATCGGACACGCCTGACAGATGGCCGCGCGCCGCTCGGCCTCGGCGTTCGCCACCAGCTCGAAGCCGCCCCGGGGACGGACGTGCCACATGAGTTGGGCCCAGCGGGTGACGCGAATCATCAGGGGCTCCTCCTCAAACTGCGGCACGTCCGGCATCCAGTCGGCAGGTTCCTTGTGGCAGGCGTCGGGCCACGTCTTGCAATAGTAGTCGTCGAGGTCGCGCGTGATGTTCCCGATGGGAATGTTGTGGCGCATCCGGTAGTCAAAAATTTTCTGCTGCAACATCTCCTCGTTCACCGCCTCCAGCTTGACGCCATCAGCGACGTAGTAGTGCCACAATCCGCCGGGCGGCATCCGGCCTCGCATGATCTTCATGGTTTCTGGCACGCTTAAAATACTGCTCGCAATTTTCAACTTAAATAGTAGGTCGTTGCCCGTGCCGTTCATCCTGCCCACGCCCCAGAGAATCGCGCATCTGAGCAAAATAAACGCCTTGCTGCGCGACCACCGCGACAAGGGGGACGTGGACGCGCTGGCGAAAGCGGTGCAGGAAATGGTGGGGGACCCCGCGTTCCGGCAGACCATTGCGGCGAGCCCGGCGCTGGCCCAGCCGATCATCACCGAGGACGACCTGATGCGGATGGCCGAGGGCTACCTATACCACCACCTCTACCGCCGGGACCTGATCTCGGCGGCGCTCACCCTCTGGGACTCGGAGACCTTCACGCCGCTCCCGCATTGCGTGCAGCTCGTGTGGCAGGCGTTGTTCACCAAGCGCATGATCGCGCTGATCGGCGGGGGCGGCCTCGGGAAGACGTATTCACCTTCTGCATACTTCCTGCTGGAGTGGCTGCTCGACCCGGAGTGGACCCGCTTCCAAGTGGCCTCGGCCTCGGAGGACCACCTGAAGAAAAACCTCTACGCCGACATCGTGCGCCTGCACCAAGGCTCCTCGCTGCCGCTGCCCGGGCTGCTCGACGCCGAATCCATTTCGCTCAACAAAAAGACCGGCATGGGCATCTTCACGCTGGTCCTGCCGGGCGGCCCGGAGGCGAAGGGCAAGATCAAGGGCGCGCACACGAAGCCGCGCCCCCAGCACAGCATCTTTGGCCGTCGCTCGCGCGTGTTCAGCATCGTGGACGAGGCGCAGGAGGTCCCGCAGAACATCTTCAAGGAAATCCCCAACCGGTTCACGACCGTCGTGCCGGGTGACGTGGACCACCTGAAGTTCGTCGTCTGCGCGAATCCCAAGGACCGCTACTCCGAGTTCGGGCAGATTTGCAAGCCGCCGGGCGGCTGGGACAGCATCACGTTCGCCGATGATGTCTGGGAGTCCGAGGAGGGCTGGGCGGTGGTCTCCCTGAACGGCATGGCGCACGAGAACGTGGTCCAGCGCCGCGTGGTTTTCCCGGGCATGGTGACGCGCGATGGCGTTGACCTGTGGCTGCGCCGCTGCCACGGCGACGACCAGCACCCGGACATGTGGACGTATGTGTACGGAAAGTTCCCCCCGGAGGGGTCGATGAAGTCCATTGTCAAGGGAGAGTGGTTGCGCCGCTGCGAAGGGGAGTGGGTTTTCGACCGGACCGAGGGTGTCTTCGCGGCGTCGGACCCGGCGTTCGAGGGCGACCTCGCAACGCTCGCCACCGGTCGCGTGGGCCGGGCAATCGCGTGGGAGGACTATGCCGGCGTCCGGCACGAGCTGCCCCAGCCGAAGATGGCGCTCCAGATTGACGCGGTGAACATCCTGCCTCGCGGTGACACGCAGGAGTTGGCCGACGAGATCATGGGGCGCATCAAGCTGCTGGGCGTGCTGCCCGAGCATTACGCCCAAGACAAGACCGGCAATGCCATCGGCGTGCATGACGTGATTCGGCGCCAGTGGGGACAAAAGGTGTCCGCCCTCAAAGAAGGGGATGTAATAGCCCCTATTATGGGAATTCATTATGCCGAGGGCCCCTCCGAGACAAAGATCAGCGAGGAGGACACCGAGACACCCAAGGAGCAGTTCGACCGCGTTCACTCGGAACTGTGGTTCGCCGCCGGGCGCTTCTTTGAGTTCGACTGCGTGAAGATGGGCAAGAGTGTTCCACCCCGGGTATTCGAGGAGCTGGGGGCCCGTCACGGCGGGCGCCCGACGGGCAAGGGCAAGAAGCAGTCGGTCGAATCGAAGAAGGAATACAAGCTGCGCACCGGCCTCTCGTCTCCTGACCACGCCGATGCGGTCACGCTCCTCATCCACGTTGCGCGCCTGACGACGCCCGGCCTCGTGGCCAAGGCGAAGGACACGCCGGTCGAGCCGCCGGCCAAGTGGCCCCCGTGGGGCGATGTCGATGTGAAGGAAACCGCCTTCGACATGAGTGGCTTTGATGTCCCTGACCATCTGGCCAAGGGGCCCGACTAAAATTTTTCTTGCATCAGATGCAGCATCATGCTGCATTGCGCTAAACCTTGAAAATCATCGACCCTCCGATTGAGGAATTACAGGTGTTGCTCAACAAGCTGTTCCCGGGACAGCTTTCCTATTACAGCGGCCCCGGCGTGGGGCTTTTCGCGCTTCAGGGGCACACTTGGCTGCTACACGCCACCCAGCCGGTTTATCGGCGCGGGAAAATGCGCATCGCTTACAGCACCGTCGGCAGCGCCGGCGTGAGCACCCCGGTTCATCTTGGCTGTATTAACGACATGCTTAAACCGTTCGCCCTCGAAATCGTATTCACAAAATGAGCACAACTCCATGGATTCCCATTACCCCCGGCAATATCACCCCCACCAAGGAACAGGCCGAAGCCGGCATCTGGCTCTGGCATGAACTCCCCGTGAGGGGTTTCGCGGAATTCGTCCGCTACCGCCCCGACTGTTGGGACGCCTTCGCCCACAGAAGCACTCCCGTGACCCATTGGAAGCCGGCGGACATTCCCAGCGCACCGCCCGCCTTGACCCCGACCCCGGAGGAAGTTGACGAGGCGGCGTGGAAGCAGATCGAGGGCGCCGAGGCCCAGAAATACTACGTTGGCCACCACCATGACCTCTATGTCCGGGGCCGGAAGGACATGAGGGGTTATGCTCTCGCGCGCCTGCGGGAATTTCTCGCCGTGTGCTATCCCGCCCCCGGGCACGTCAAAACCCCCGCGATGCGTGGTGCATGGAACAGGCTTGTCAGGTCTCTTGAGGCCGATAACCTGACCGACCAATGAAACGCATCTCCGTTTCGCTGCCGGGAGTACCCCGGAAGAAGTTCGTGCAGATGGCAAGTCGGGAGGGTGCAAGCGTCTCGGCTTTTGCCCGCCGGGTTCTTATTAACTTCGTTAATTCGAACTATAAGCCTGCTCCGCCGCTAGGCTCTGTCCCCTCCTCTGGCCTCCCGGGTTCCCTGTGGGCCAATGCCCGTCTCGACAAGAAACCACTCCGGTTCAACAAGCGATGAATCCTGTATCCGTCGGCTCAATACGAAACACCGTCGTAGTCTCAGATGAACACTGTGGCTGCAAACTCGGGCTCTACTCACGGGTCCCCATCAAGCTCGATGACGGCGGACCGTATCTGCCGTCGATCACCCAGTTGTTCATCATGGACTGCTGGGACGAATTCTGGAATGTCTTCGTCCCTTGGGCCACGCACGGCGAGCCGTACCAGATCGTGAACAATGGGGACGCGCTGGAGGGCGTCCACCACCGGGCCACGACGCCGATCACGCACAATCTCACCGATCAGGGCCGCATCGCGCTGGCTTGCCTGAAACCGATTGTGGACCGCTGCAAGGGCCGTTTCTACATGGTCCGGGGAACCGGCGCCCACGTCGGCGTCTCCGCCTACAACGAGGAGAAACTGGCCGAGGAGCTTGGCGCCATCCCGAATGAGCTTGGCCAGTTCTGCCGCTGGGACCTGTGGATGGAGGAGGGCAATGGCCTCATCCACTTCCTGCATCACATCGGCACCACCAGTTCAGCCCACCATGAGGCGTCGGCGGTGAACGCCGAGATGACTGCCGAGTATGTCGAGGCTGCGCGCTGGGGCAACCGGGCCCCGACGGTCATTGTTCGTTCGCACCGGCACCGCAACATCGAGGTCCGCATCCCCACCAAGGATGGCTACGCGACCGGCGTGGTGACGCCTGCGTGGCAGGGCAAGACCGAGTTCTCGTGGAGAATCGCCGGTGGCCGGCTGTCTCCGCCGCAGATCGGCGGCATCGTCATCCGCGCCGACGACAACGGCCATCTCTACACCCTTTCCTTTGTCCGCACCCCGGGACGCAGCGCGGTTGTAACCGCCGCCCCGCTTCCCTTGTTCCCTGAACCCACCCCCACCAGCGACCACCCCGCTCCGTGACTGAACCCTCCCTCACCCTTGACCAGTGGATAGAAGACCTTCAGGCAGCCCGGGACGACGAGAAAAAGCGTCGGGATGCCGGCTGGTTCACCACTGATGATTTCCGCGTTAAGCTCAAGCTCGCGGGGCTCGCCTCCTCCAAGGCCCGCGCGTGGTGGATGCTGCTCCAGAAGGTCGAGAAGGGACAGGCCGAGCGCGCCGACGGTTACGCCACCAGCCGGGGCGGCCACCTCGTCAAGATCGTCTGGTTCCGGCTCAAGAAAAAATGATCGACCCACGCGAAACCGCCGAGTCCTGCCTCAGCCTTGTCGAGCGCCTCGCCCCCCACCTCATGCGAACCGGAGGCGGCCCGCTCATCGACTCGAACTGCTGCCGCCGCCCGCGCCCGCTCAAGCCCGTGCCCGTTGACCGCATCCGCCGGATGCACAAGCACGGCATGAGCGACATTCGCATCGCCGAAAAACTTCACCTCACCCGCAGCGCCGTCCGTCGCGCGCTGGGTGCCACCCGATGAACGTCGCCAAGCTCTACTCAGTGGTTGACTGGGACAAACTCTACGAGTCCCACGAATCGCGAAAATATGAAACCCTCCAGTGGTTCAAGCGACCCAACAAGCATGACGGACTTGGGTATCGACGCATGGTTGAGGAGAAGGATGCCTGCGAGCTTTTCGCGGCATGGAACCTGATTCTTCAGGTCGCCTCACTGTCCGAGATGGGGAGCCGGGGGGTGCTTATTCGCAAAGGTGTTGCGTTAACCCCAAAGGACCTGTCGCTTATGACCGGGTTCGAGGAGCGGATTTTCAAGCGAGCCTTCGAGTATTTCTCGCATCCACATGTCGGGTGGCTTGTTGCAGAAGATCAGCAGATCGAACTTGCCCTCAATCCCGGTACACCGGGATTGAATCCCGCCACACCGGGATTGAATCCCGGTCGAATCCCGCCAGAGCAGAGTAGAACAGAGGAGAGTAGAGTAGATAAGAGGAGAGGTGTGGAGGGGAGGGGGGCTTTGCCTCCTCCCCCCACGCCCCCTACGTCAGCTTCAAAGCTGCCCGACCCGGAATGGATTGCCAGCCTCAAGGCCAGCCCAGCCTACCGGGGCATCGACATCGAAACCGAACTGGCCAAGTGCCAAGTATGGGCCGACGTGAGGGGCCTGAAGGTCAGCCGCCGCCGCTTTCTGGCTTGGCTGAACAAGGTCGAGCGCCCCGTGGCCGCACCCAAGCCTGAGCCCCGCCTGCCCGACAATCTCCGATGAGCCAAGAATCCTTTGAGTCCGCCACGCCGGTTGACTCTGCCTTTGCCGGCAGGGTCCCGCCGCACAGTATCGAGGCCGAGGAATACCTCCTCTCCTGCTGCCTGCTCGACGGCGGCCACACCGTCTCGCGCTGCCTTGAGGAAAAACTTCCCGGCGCCGCGTTCTACATGCCGGCGAACCGGGTGGTCTTCGAGCAGCTCGTGCAGTTGTTTGCCGCCGGCAAGCCGCCCATCATCGAGAACCTCATCCTCGCGCTCCAGACCAGCAGGCAGCTTGAGGCGGTCGGGGGAATCGCGTACCTCATGCAGGTCAGCTCGCGCATCTCCAGCACCATTCAGGCCGGGGAGTTCATCGCCAAGCTGAAGGAGCTGTACCTGCTGCGGGAACTCATCAAGTTTGGCAGCGAGGTCGTGGAGCAGTCGTTCGCCTACACGGGGGGCATCGACGACTTCATGGGCAGCGCGACGACGAAACTGCTCGCGCTTCAGGGCTTCAACGTCTCCGAGAAATCTTGGCCGCAGGCCATCGACGACGCGGAGCGCGAGGCCGAGTCCCTCGCCCACACGAACAAGCCGGTGCTCGGCGAACTGCCGTGGGGCTTCTCCGACTTCGACCGCTACTTTCTCAGGCCGCGCACCGGGCAGCTCGTGATGATCGGGGCCCGGCCCAGCGTCGGCAAGTCGTCGCTCATGCGCCAGATCGCACGGGCCATGGCCGTGCAGGGCTACGACACGCTGATAATTTCGCTGGAGGTCCGGGCGGCGATGATCGCCCACTCGCTCGCGCAGACCACCTCGCGGATTTCCTACGCCTCCCTGCGCCAGCGCACGGTGTCGCCCGCCGACGCGACGGCCTACATCGAGTCGCTGCGGGAACTGCGGAAAATTCCCTGCCTGCATGTGACCGAGGCGGCGGCGCTGTCCAGCGCCGGCGTGGTGGCCAAGGTGCGCGCGCTCAAGGCCCGGCGCCCGCTCAAGGCGGTCTTCATCGACCACCTCGGGCTGCTCACCGACGCAACCGCCACGAGGACCATGAGCAAGAACGACGCCATCGACGTAATCACGAAATCGCTCAAGACCCTCGCCATGTCGGAGGACATCTGCGTGTTCCTGCTCTGCCAGTTGAACCGCGCGTCCTCCAAGGAGCACAACCGCGAGCCCTCGCTCCACGACCTGCGCGACTCCGGCGCGCTGGAGGCGAACGCCGACAAGGTGGTCCTCCTCCACCGGCCCAACGAAAATCCCGTGACCGGCGCGGAGCAGTACGAGAACGCGCGCCTCGACGACCAGCCCTCGTTCTACCTCAACGCGATTCAGGCCAAGGGCCGCGACGACGGCACCAGCTCGGTCGCCCTGAACTTCCAGAGAAACATAGCCTCGTTCCTCCAAGTGCAACGCGATGCCCGACAAACCACCGCCCCCAGTCTTTGACCCTTGGGTCGCCCCCGAGCACGCCCGGGCCGCCCGCCACATGCGCCGAGTTGGAGGTGAACTCCAGATCGGCGAGCCGTGGACGCTCCGGCAGCAGAAGGAACTCGACCGCATCAAGGAATTTTCCCAGCCTCCCCAGCCCGAACCACCCACAAAATGAATCCACCTGAACAATGTCTGTTCATCGGCGGCCCCTGCGACGGCAGGCGCGTCGTCTTCCCCGGGGACTATCCACAGCCCCATCTCATCATGCACCGCAGTCCCAGTGGTTGCGCGTACCCCATGAACGACGCGCCCCTGTCCG
>Ga0265322_10000169_pt1 | contig 30040 bp, 25 predicted proteins | sample 41222metaG_FD_193584 | JGI IMG/M metagenome (GOLD analysis project Ga0265322, IMG submission 193584) | Rhizosphere microbial communities from Carex aquatilis grown in University of Washington, Seatle, WA, United States - 4-12-22 metaG | ecosystem: Host-associated > Plants > Roots > Rhizosphere...
TAGAGCAGGCCGCAGATCAGCGCCGATTGGCCCAACGCGCCAACCAGCGGCTTGCGCGGACCGGGAGCGAAGGCAACTGCTGCGAGCGCGATAGCCGCCATGTAAACAAATGCGTCCGGCCGGCTGTAGAGCAGCCCGGCGCACAGGATGCCGCCGAGAACCCGATGCGGCGTCCAATCGAGGACGGCGATCGCGAAGGCAGGCGCAAAAAAACCGAGCACCAGACCCGCCTCCTGACCGCTCATCGCAAAGGCGGTGGATTTGATCTCCAGCGCCGCAATGACCGGGAACAGGACGCCGATCGCAACCCGGATCCTCGACGCCCCTGCCCCGCGCGCAAACACGCTGACAATCGAAACCGAGGCGAACAGCAGCCCCGCAAGCGACACTGCGCGATAGAGCCACAACGGCAGCACATAATCCCTGGCGGCAAGAACGGCCGCAAAAAATGCCGGGATCAGCGTGTTCAGCGGCGACGTGAACCCGTACACCCGTTCGCCCGCCGTGTAGACCAGGCCATGGCCGCGCGCCAGATTCTCGCTGTAGCGGTACGTGATGAAGAAATCCTCCCACGCCAGATTCGTATAAACGGCAAAGAAGACCGGGATCGCCGCCGCGAGGCAGAGCAGGCCGAGGAACAGCGGCGACCGCCGCTCGAACGGGGAGACGAGTTCCCGCACGGAAGACCGCAACGTAGTGGTGAGACTGGAAAGAGGTTTCGACACGCGCGAAGCTTTCACCGAGGGCTAGCGGTCGCCGCCGGTGAGTCAAGCCGGGCTGCCTGCAACGCAGCCGCTTGCCCGCGCGGCATTCAGGCGGCTCCGGATTCGATGACCGCAGCGTAAGTCGCAAACGGTCCCATTGCCATTCCGGACGCAGCGAGAAACCGCGATGCCCTTTTGTAACGTATTACGTGACAAGATCGATGTGCAGACGATGGGCGCGTTTGTCACGTATTACGTTACAAACGGGATTTTTGCGGCGTCCGTCGGAATGCCGGGGGAAAGGGGCTTTTTGAAGAACACCACGCGAGGGACAATCCCGCGGGGAGCCCCTCGCCACGGCTGTCAGGCGTCCATCCAGGTCGAGACTGAGGGGCAGCAGTCCGGCTAGAGCCCGCCGACAATCCGGACGCGGGCGGACACTTACCGGCTGGATTCCCCCAACCTCCGTCCCATAGTGTTGCCGGACAACCCGCTCTCCGCATGAAATACCGCACCCTCGGCCGCACCGGCTCACAGATCTCCGTCATCGGCGTCGGCACCTGGCAGTTCGGCGGCGAATGGGGGAAGGATTTCAGCCAGGCGGACGTCGACGCAATCCTGTCCGCCGCGTCCGACTCCGGTATCAACTTTCTCGATACCGCCGAATGCTATGGCGATCACCTCTCGGAGCGCCTCATCGGCGCGGCCCTCGATGGGCGGCGCGACCGCTGGTTCATCGCGACCAAGTTCGGCCATCACTTTCACGAGCCGTTCCGACGGGAGGACCGGTTCGGCCCGGCCGAGGTGGTGCGGCAGTTGGACGACTCGTTGCGCGCCCTGCGCACGGACCATGTGGACCTGCTGCAATGCCATTCGGCCCGGGACGAGCAATTCCGCACCGGCGATCTCTGGGAGACCCTTCTCCGGGAAAAGGCCAGGGGCAAGGTGCGCCATCTCGGCATCTCGATCAGCCCGAACACCAATCGCTATCAGACCGACCGCGCTTCATTCGTCGGCGCCGAGGTCATCCAGGTGATCTACAACCGGCTGCAGCGCGAGGCGGAGGAGACCGTGTTCCCGTCCTGCCGCAACCAGAATCTCGGCGTCCTCGCGCGCGTGCCGCTGGCGAGCGGCTACCTTTCAGGCAAGTACAAGCCCGGCGCTGTGTTCCCGGCGAACGACGTGCGCGAGGCCCTGATGAAGAAGGACCGCGATGCCCGGCTCGCCGAGGTGGAGCGGCTGGCCGCCACGGAGGTTCCCGCCGGCGTGCCGATGAGCCGCTGGGCGCTCGCCTGGTGCCTGCGCAATCCGGCGGTGACCGCAGTGATCCCCGGCTGCAAGTCGCCCGAACAGGTGCGCGACAACGCCGCCGCGGCTGAGCTCGACATCAGCCAGTCCTGATATCCGCAGGCGGCGGCCGGGGTCGCTTGAGATCGGGGGATTGGCGGCTGTGCCTCCCGCCCGCCGTCACGCCCGAGAAGGGCACGACTCGCTCCACCGGTCGGTTGCCGTCGGCCGCCCTCGGGACCTTTCGGGCGGCCCGACAACGGCCGCGTGGCCGCGCCAATTGATGTTCTTTTAATGCGAATCGCCCCTCCATTTACGCGCTTTCGCGAATCGGGGGCACCCCAGCTGCTACGTCATGACGCATCGCTGGAACTGCGTCATGAAATTCACCGAACTCCTACAAATCCTGCTCTTCTTCGGCGTTGGGATCGCCCTGACGCCTGTGCTCGGCCGCTTCCTGGCCCAAGTCTTCAAGGGTGAGAAGACCGTTCTCCATCCACTTCTCTTCCCGGTCGAAAAGCTCATTTACCGGCTGACCGGCGTCGATCCGAACGAGGAGATGTCGTGGCTGAAGTATATGTGGTCGATGGTGGCAATGACCTGTGTCGGTTTCGCTTCCCTCTTGGCGATACTGATGACCCAAAAATGGCTGCCTTTCAATAAGCAGGGACTGGACAATCTTTCCTGGCACCTCGCGTTCAACACCGCCTGGAGCTTCGTTTGCAACGCGGACTGGCAGTCCTACTCGGGCGAAGCGGTGATGTCCTACCTGTCGCAGACCTTGGGGCTGTCGGTCCATCAGTTCATCAGCGGCGCATCGGGTCTCGCGATTCTCGTCGCGGTCGGTCGCGCCTTGGCACGGGCCTCGGTTAAGTCCATCGGCAACTTCTGGGTCGATCTAACCCGCTGCACGCTTTACGTCGTCATCCCGCTGTCGATTCTCTGGGCGATTCCTCTCGCCTGGCAGGGCGTTCCGCAGACGTGGATGCAGTATCCGACCGCAAACCTGGTTGAGCCGTACACCGGGCAGGTCCAAAAGACTGACGACAAGGGACAACCCGTGACGGCCCCCGCGCCGAAATTGGACGATCAGGGCAAACCGGTGGTCGGATCCGACGGCAAGCCGGTGATGGTTGATCAGCCGGTGATGGTGGACCAGAAGGTCGACACCCAGCCGCTTCCGATCGGACCGGTCGCATCGTTCGAGTCCTGCAAACAACTGTTCACGAATGGCGGCGGCTGGTACGGCGTCAACAGCGCGCATCCTTACGAGAACCCGACACCGCTCGCGGATTTCCTGGAGATGCTTGCGATCATCGTGGTGCCCATGGCGCAGGTGTACATGTTCGGCCTGTTGATCGGCAACAAGCGCCATGCGTGGACCCTTTTCGCCGTCATGCTGGGCATGTATCTGTTTTCGTTCGGCGTCGCGTGGTATGCGGAGGCGCAGCCGAATCCGGTCACCGACAACATCATGCCGCATCTGGAGGGGAAGGAGGTGCGCTTCGGGGTGATGAACAGCGTGCTCTGGGGCGTCTCATGCACCGCCATTGACAACGGTTCGGTGAATTCAATGCACGACAGCTGGATGCCAATCGCGGGCATGATGCCGATGTGGAACATCCTGGTCGGGGAGATGCTCTTCGGTGGAATCGGCTGCGGCATGTACTGCATGCTCTTCCACGTAATCATTACCGTCTTCATTGCGGGGCTGATGATCGGACGAACCCCGGAGTATCTTGGAAAGAAGCTGGGTGCATGGGAGGCGACCTGGGCGGTGATCGGCGTGCTCGTGCCGAACGCCGCCTGCCTTATTCCCACGGCCATTTCGGTCGTATTGCCTGCCGGCATTGCGAGCATGAACAACGCTGGCCCGCACGGGTTGAGCGAAGTACTCTACGCCTTTGGCGAGGCCGCCAACAACAATGGCAGCGCCTTCGCCGGGCTCAATGCGAACGTGCCCTGGTATGACGTGACGCTGGGCATCGCGATCATCATCGGGCGCTTCGCGCCAATCGTCGCCGCGCTTGCGATTGTGGGACGGCTCGCCACGAAGAAAACCGTCGAACCGTCCGCCGGCACCCTGCCCGTGCACGGCTGGACCTTCGGTCTCACGTTGACCGGAGTGATCGTCGTCGTCGCGGCCCTGACCTTCTTCCCGGCGCTGTGCCTTGGGCCGCTGATAGAGCACGGTCTGATGACAGCCGGCCGTGCGTTCTAAGACTGAAAAAAGGAATTCACACCATGAACACCTCCTTCCAAATCAACTATTCGTCGCTCGTTCGCCAAGCGGTCATCGACGCCTTCAAGAAGCTGAATCCGCGCGATGAGATCAAGAATCTGGTGATGTTCGTCGTCTGGCTGGGATCGGTTCTTACGACCATCTGGTTGTTCGTCGATTTCTCCAGCTTCAACCTCCAGATCTGCCTCTGGCTGTGGTTCACCTGCCTCTTCGCGAATTTCGCCGAGGCCATGGCCGAGGGCCGCGGCAAGGCGCATGCCGACGAGCTTCGCAAAATGCGGACCAAAACAACGGCTCGCAGGCTAGTGAACGGCCACGAGACCACGGTTTCCAGCAGCGAACTGAAGATCGGCGACCACATTGTCTGCACGGCCGGCGAACTGATCGCAGCGGACGGAGAGATCGTCGAGGGCATCGCTACGGTCGACGAATCTGCCATCACTGGAGAGTCCGCGCCCGTGATCCGCGAAAGCGGCGGCGATCGCAGCGCTGTCACGGGCGGCACGCGTGTCACGAGCGACCGGATCGTCATCCGGGTCACGGCCGAGGAGGGAAATTCATTCCTTGACCGGATGATCTCGATGATCGAAGGCGCGCGCCGCCAGCTCACACCGAACGAGATCGCACTCAACATCGTCCTGATCAGTCTCACCGCGCTTTTCATCGTGGTCGTCCTGGTGCTCCCGCCGATGGCCATCTACGACGAGAAGGCGGCAAATCAGAGCGGGGTCGTTCTCACGTCCCTGCCGGTTTTGCTTTCGCTGATCGTCTGTCTGATTCCGACGACCATTGGAGGGCTATTGAGCGCAATCGGCATCGCGGGCATCGACCGGCTGATGCGGCGCAATGTGCTCGCTACCTCCGGACGCGCCGTTGAGGCGGCCGGCGACGTCGATGTTCTCCTCCTCGACAAGACCGGCACAATCACGCTCGGTAACCGCATGGCGACGGAGTTCATTCCGGCGCCGGGAGTCGAGCTTGCAGTGCTGGCGGATGCCGCGCAAATGGCGTCGCTTGCCGACGAAACGCCGGAAGGCCGCAGCATTGTCACCCTGGCCAAGGAGAAATTCCAGCTGCGCGGCCGCGAGGTTGCAGCACCGCACGCGACCTTCGTGCCGTTCACCGCGCAGACCCGCATGAGCGGTGTGGATGTGGATGGACGTAGCATTCGCAAGGGCGCGGCCGACAGCGTCAAGGCGTGGGTCCTCTCGAAAGGCGGCACATACCACCCGCTTGTCGCGACCGAGGTGGAACGGATTTCACGATCCGGGGGCACGCCGCTTGTCGTGGCCGAGAACAATCGCGTGCTCGGCGTGATTCTGCTCAAGGATATCGTCAAGGGCGGAATCAAGGAACGGTTCGCCCAGCTCCGAGCGATGGGCATCCGAACCGTGATGATCACCGGGGACAATCCGCTCACGGCCAGCGCAATCGCCGCCGAAGCGGGCGTCGACGACTTCATCGCCCAGGCGAAACCCGAGGACAAGCTCGCGCGCATCCGCAGGGAACAGGAGGGCGGCAAACTGATCGCGATGATCGGCGACGGCACCAACGACGCGCCGTCGCTCGCGCAGGCCGACGTCGGCGTCGCCATGAACTCCGGGACGCAAGCTGCGCGCGAAGCGGGCAACATGGTCGATCTCGACAGCAATCCAACGAAACTCATCGAGGTCGTCGAAATCGGAAAGCAACTGCTGATGACCCGCGGCGCCCTGACGACCTTCAGCATCGCCAACGACGTCTCGAAATATTTCGCGATTCTGCCCGCGATGTTCGGCTTGCTCTATGCGACCGAAAAAGGGGGCTATGGCCCTCTGCAGGCGTACAACATCATGTTCCTGCATTCGCCGCAGAGCGCGATCCTCAGCGCAGTCATCTTCAACGCGCTGATCATCGTCGCCCTCATCCCGCTGGCCCTGCGCGGCGTAAAATACAAGCCGCTCGGCGCGAAGGTAATCCTGCGCAACAACATGCTCATTTACGGCATCGGCGGCATCCTCGTGCCCTTCCTGTTCATCAAGCTCATCGACCTCATCCTCGTGGCCGTCCATCTGGCACCCTGAGCCGGTCTGGCAAATCACACCTGAAAGGAAACTTCCATGATCAAAGTCATTATGCAATCGATCCGGCAGACGCTCGTTTGGACGGTCGTCACCGGCATGCTTTATCCGCTCGCTATCACCGCGATCGCACAACTCGCGTTCCACGACAAAGCCAACGGCAGCCTCGTCGAGCTCGATGGCAAGTTGGTCGGTTCGGAGCTTCTTGCCCAGCAGTTCACGGGCACCAAGTATTTCTGGCCGCGCCCGTCGGCCAACGGCTATGGAACCGGCACGTCGGGTCTGGCTGCATCCAGCGGCAGCAATTTCGGGCCGACGAGCGCGCAACTGCAGACAAACGTGCGCAACAACGCCAAGGCGCTGCGCGATGCGCACAAGCTTCCGGCCGATGCGCCCGTGCCGGCTGACCTTGTCTACGCATCAGCGAGCGGACTTGATCCGCACATCAGCCCCGAAGCGGCCCGTTTCCAGGTCGCGCGCGTCGCCGCCGCACGAGGCATGTCCGAGGACGCGGTGCGGTCGCTCGTTGAGCAGCATGTCGAACCGCCCCAGTGGGGTTTTCTCGGCGAGGCCAGGATCAACGTGCTCCTCCTGAATCTGGCGCTCGATGCCGCCAACGCAAAGAAGGCCGGATGAAAGAGCCTGCGGCACCACTTTGTTGGAGTTGAGTTGTGGATACTCGCTCCCCGGCTGGTGGGACAGCCGGGGAGCACCGATTCTGTCCATGCTGTGGCGCGCCGACCGGATGGTCCCCGGCCCGTCCAATGAAACCGCACCCCAAAGTGCTGATTGCGGATGGAACCGCAGGCTACAGCCTCGCCCTCCACATCGTGTGCAAATATTAGTGACGTTGTGTATCGCGCACTATCCGCTGGAGATATTTCAGATGGCCGGCGCGCCTCCGTTAATCATTTTTTGATGGCTTTCGCATGGCATTTGATGCGGGGCGGCAGCGTATCTGGGCTATACTGCCGGCATGGAAACGGCCAACCACCGCTCCATCAATCCATGAACACGCCAACGACAGATTCCCGAGTCTCCGATTCCTGTTCTCCCCTGCCCGAGGCTTCGGCCCTGGTCTCAGGGCCGACTGGAGACCGCGCACCCCGGGAGACGATCACTCGATGGCGCGTGAACCGCGTATTCTGGATCAAGGATTCGCTTCCACATGCGACACGCACCCTCCACACCCGATCGACCGACGAATCCTGCGAAACGGAGCATCTCGGTTTCCGGTGTTGGTCCGGCGACGTCGAGGTGGATGTCAGAAGTCCGCTGACGGCGAAGGCATTCCAGGCGCTGCCGTTTGCAGAGCAGGTCGGCTATCTCCGCGCCTGGGAGCCGAAGACCTCAGACTTGGACGGCCCGATGCGGGAGGGTCTCGCCGCGATCCTGCACGAGGAAGTGAATTCGCAGGCGGTGCCCTATTTTGAGCGCGCCGACCAGTTCTCCGGGCTCGACCCGCTGTATTCGACCGCACTGGTGCGCGGGTTTTCAGATGGGCTCAAGGGGAAAGCTGTTTCAAGCTGGGAGTCGTTTTGGAGATTCGCACGATGGGTCCTCGCGCAATGCGATCCTGAAACCGAGGTTCGCGACGCGTTCAGCGGCGAAACGCAGCTGGGACGCCGCTGGCAGTTCTGCCGGCTTGAAATCGCACGGTTTCTAGACGCCACCCTCAATGGCAAACTGGCGCCTCTGCCACGAGGCGAGCGCGCCGCGGTGTGGCAGTTGATCGACGTGCTGGCGCACGACGCAAATCCGGCGGCAACCGATGAATCACACGAGGACGAGGGCATCATGGACCCGCTTGCCCTGTCCCTGAACACGGTCCGGGGCGTCGCCGTCCATTCGATGTTCTCATACGTCTGCTGGATTCGATCCCATTCCTCCGCGAACGCTCCAACCGGCCAGAATCTCGACGATGTGCGCGAAGCTCGCGAGGTACTTCAAGCATGCCTCGATCTACAGCTCGAGTCTTCGCCGGAGATCCGAAGCGTCTTCTGTGCGAATCTCGCGCGGTTGGCGTCGCTGGAGGAGGAGTGGCTCCGCGACCATGTCGAACAGATATTCCGGCCACATGGACAAAACGAACAGCCGTACAGCACCTGGGAGATGTTCATTCGTTTTTGCCATGCCGATTCCAGGATATTCGCACTCCTTCGACAGCAATACTCCTCCGCCATCCTCAGAATGCCGCAAAATGAAACGGAGGGATCCAGCCAACCGGATTCACGGGTGAGCCTCGGAAAGCACCTGGTCGTGAGCTACTGCCGGGGTGCTCTCGACTTCGAACAACCGGGCGACCTCCTCGCGGCATTCATCAGGCGCGCCCCGGAGCCGGTCCGGGCCGACGTCATGGGCTTTGTCGGCCGATCTCTGGCCCAATCGAACGGGCCGCTTCCAACGAAGATGTTCGCGCGCCTGCTTAAGTTGTGGAATTGGCTCGTACAACGCGAGACTCCAGCAGGTGGTCCGGGCTTTCAGGATCGAGCAGCCTGAAACGGATTTTCGGGAATGAGCCCAAACCGCTTCGACTGTTTCGCCGCCGTGCAAACAAAGCATCCATGAACCAATGTACGACATGATCCAAAATGGACGTGGAATTGCCGCCCGCGGGGACGCGTCAATCGGGGTTCCCCCGCTCGCCGGCGTCTCCTGTTGCGACGATATCCCGGAAGTCTACGGCAACATCGCCCCCGCGGCCGATCCCGAACTCCGGCTCAGCCAGATCATCGACGGGCGATTCCTGGTCCGCGAAGTCTTCAGCCGCGGCGGCATGGCGACCATTTACCGGGCGGAGGACATGCTGAACGACCGCCGCGATGTGGCCCTCAAGGTGCCCTTGATGCGTGTTGAAAGCGATCCCGCGGCATTCGCGCGGTTTCGCCACGAGGAGGAAATCGGCCTCGCGCTCTCCCACCCGTCCCTTCTCAGATTCTACCCGGTCGCGGGCACAAAATGCCGTCCGTATATCGCGACGGAATTCCTGCGGGGGTGCACCCTCGACTACCTCGGATATGAAAAACGCCCCTTTCCCGAAGCCGATGCTTTGAGAATCGTCAGCCTCATAGGCGAGGCCGTGGGCCACATGCACGGGAGGGGAATCGTCCACCGCGATCTCAAACCGTCGAACATCATGATCTGCTGCGACCGCACGCTGCGGGTGATGGACTTCGGGCTCGCGTCTCCTCCGGTCCGGCGGCGGACGCTTCTTGCAAAGCTGACGCCGATTCTCGGCACTCCTGAATACATGGCGCCGGAGCAGGTCGAGAACGGGCCTGTCGACGAACGCACCGACATCTACGGGCTTGGCGCAATCCTCTATGAACTGCTGACCGGGGTGGTCCCGTTCAAGAATGACGATCCGTGGCAATCGGCCTTTCAGCGGACCACAGGCGATCCGATCGCGCCGCGAACCCTGAATCCCGCGCTGTCGGAACAGGCCGAGGAAATCGTGCTCCATGCGCTGCAACGCAAACCGCGTGACCGCCATGCCAGCATGGCAGCGTTCAAGGCGGACTTGGACGCGCCCGAGCAAGTTCCGGTTTCCGGCTACTGCAATCGCCTCCGGCGCCCCCGATGGAAACTGGGCCTTCAATCGACGCCGGTGCTTTCGGGTCTGCTGATGGGCGTTTGCGCCATCGCGTTCCTTGTCACGATGTTCCTGGTCCTGCGCACCCGGTTGGCGCATTGACGACCGTTAACCGAGCCGGGTCTTTGCAGAGAGAACTCCGGATTGACAGAGATGGACACCGATGTTCCGGGGACGACCATTCGGAAGATGAGGTTCTGGCGAGACCACCGGCTAGTGACATTTGGAATCCGTCGTATTTGTCCATCCTCTAATTCTAGATACTATCCCTTCAACCCTTCCGTTTCTTGCATGATCTTCCTATGCGGCGGGGCGTTCGAATCCTGTAGGGGCGCAGTCTTGCTGCGTCCCTTTGAGGGCGCGACCAGCCTTCGCCAAGCCTACGGCACGGCAGGCAAGATCGCGCCCCTACGTTTGGATGCGACGGCGCCGTTAATCAAATATTGACGCTTTCCGGGGAGCATTTGATGCAGGGTATCGGCGTTTTCGAGCTATCTTGCCTTCATGCATACGACCACTCTGCGCTCGCCTTGGATCCGATCGCGCCAGGCAACTGACGGCAGTCGTCACGGGAAACAATCACCGGTGGAGGCGACACCTTCGCACCGGCAACAGGATGACCGTTTGCGAGTGTGGGCCCTTATCCTCGTGGTGCTTGCCGCCATAATCACCGGCTACGTCCTCGGTCTCAGCAGCGATCAATCCGCCAACCGATCGCGAGTCGCATGGCCCGGCACTGCGAATCCCCGCTCCTTCAATCCATGATCGATTGAAGCACGTCCATCCGGGTCCAGCGCCGGCGATCGGAAGGCTCTCCATCCCGCGCCCGCAGGATTTCGCCGCCCCCCTTGCGATCATCCGGCTTGTCGGCTATTCTTCCGCCGTCAGGTTCCACCTCGGAATTTCCTCGGCAGAACAATACCAGCACCCAGGATTTTATGAAGACCCCGCGCGAGTCCATCACGCGGCGCGAGCTTCTGCAAAGGCTTGCGCTGCTCACCGGAGCGACCCTCGTCCCGTGGCGCGCCTTCGGCGCAATGGAGCCTGCTTCCTCCGACAAACTCGGCCCCGTGCTTCCGCAGCGCACGCTCGGGAAGACGGGGCTGAAAGTGACCATGCTTGCCGTCGGCGGCTCCCACATCGGGAGGCCGTCCGAGGCCGTGGCCCAGGCCGTCATCGAGGCGGCGATCGAAAGCGGGATCCGCACCTTCGACACGGCCCAGCTTTACCAGAACGGTGGCAGCGAGGAACGCTATGGGAAGTTCCTCACGCCGAAGTACCGCGAGCACGTCCTCATCTTCACCAAGACGATGGCGGAGGACGCCGCAACCGCCCGCAGCCACCTCGAGGGTTCCTTGCGGCGGATGAAGACCGACTACCTCGACCTTTGGCAGCTGCACGACATGCGGACCATCGACAAGGCGGACCTCCGCATCGATGCCGTGCTCGACGTCATGCTCAGGGCCAGGGAACAGGGCAAGGTCCGCCACATCGGCTTCACCGGCCACGGCAGCTGGAGAACGCACGTCCACGTCCTCGAGAAGACGGACGCCTTCGAGACCTGCCTCATGCCCATCAACGTGGCCGACCCCTCCTACGAGAGCTTCACCCTGAACGTCCTGCCGATCCTACTGAAACGAAACATGGGCGCGATGGCCATGAAGACGCTCGCTGCAGACGGCCTCATGGGCGGCCGCGGCGGCACAGGCCCGCGCATCATTCCGGACCGTCTTTCCGTGAACGAGGCGCTCCGCTATGTCTGGTCGCTACCCGTATCCACGCTCGTTTCCGGGATGGCCAGCGTCGCGCATCTCAACGCAAACGTCGCGTCCGCCCGCACGTTCGTCGCGATGACGGAAGCGGAACGCCAGGCGCTGATCGCGAGGGTCGCCGACGTGGCGCAGACGGGCGAAATGGAGCGCGGCTTCAAGGGCCAGGTCGGAAGCTAGCGTGTCGGACCTCGTCCTCCGCGCTGCTAGTACAAAGTGGCTGCGCCATTTTGGCGGAGCCCGGAATGGCCGGGTGATCTTCCGGTTTCCTGCTCGGCGGTGATCGAAGGCGTCCGTCTTCTTGATCCGGAAGCGGTTCTCAACACCGGGACTGCCTCTACAGAGGGCTTCATGCCGCTTTGAGCACCGCTCCCGCCGGACGTTGCAGGACAGCGTCACGAAGATCCATTCCAGCGGCACCTTCTGCAGACCGCAGCGCTGAGCCTCTTGTGGCCAACGGAATCCCGGGTCGCTGAACGCGGGGACACCGGGGCGATTCACGCACCGCCCCCTGGAAACCGGGCGAAGCCTGTTGACAACCCTGGCGACAATATGTAGCTCCGGCTACAGTTTGGAGACGAGGCCACAAGAACCCGCCGACCCGCCGCCTGCGACACACCCGTCGCTGGAGGGTCTGCACGGATCCGTGGCCCTGCCGGACCATAAGGCGGGATTCTGGAGGCAATGGCGGGCCTTCGTCGGACCGGCGATCCTCATCAGCGTCGGCTACATGGACCCGGGCAACTGGGGCACCGATCTCGCGGGCGGGGCGCAGTTCAAATACGGCCTGCTCTGGGTCGTGGCGCTGGCGAGCTTCATGGCGGTGATTCTCCAGGTGATCTCGGCCCGCCTCGGCGTTGCGACGGGCAAGGATCTGGCGCAGTGCTGCCGCGACTACTACCCCGGGTGGATGCGCTGGCCGAACTGGATCTCGATGGAGATCGCCATCGGCATGACCGATCTGGCCGAATCGCTCGGCAGCGCTGTGGCGCTGAACATGCTGTTTCACATCCCCCTGCAATGGGCAATCCTCATCACCGCCTTTGACGTGCTGCTCCTGCTGGCACTGCAGGGCTTTGGCGCGAGGCTGATCGAGGCGGTGGTCACGGTCTTCGTGCTGACCATCGGCGCCTGCTACGGCATCGAGGTTTTCGGACTGGCCCAGACCCGGCCGGATTTCCTGGAAATGGGCCGGGCCATGACCCATCCCGATCTCGCCCGGAACGGGATGCTCATCGTCGCCATTGGCATCATCGGCGCGACCGTCATGCCGCACAACCTGTACCTGCATACGGCGTTGGTGCAGACCCGCAAGCTGCAGCAGGACGAGGCGTCCGTCCGCCGCGCCATTCACTTCAACACCATCGACACAGCGGTGGCCCTGACCGTCGCCTTTTTCATCAATGCCGCGATTTTGGTGCTCGCGGCAATCGTGTTTTATGGAAAGGACAGCCTGACGGTGCCCGGCCACGCGCTGGTTCGGTTTACGGCTGACAGCGACTGGATTCGTATTGCGCATCTGACGCTCGCGCCGCTGCTGGGGACGACCCTTGCCAGCACGCTTTTCGCGGTTGCGCTGCTTGCAAGCGGTCAGAGCAGCACGATCACCGGCACGCTGGCCGGACAGGTCGTGATGGAAGGCTTCATGCACTGGCGGATCAAGCCCTGGGTGCGGCGCCTGATCACACGCACGCTGGCCGTGGTGCCGGCAATCCTGATCATCAGCATCCGCGGAAACAGCAGCGTGACCGATCTGGTCAACCTCAGCCAGGTTGTGCTGTGCATCGAACTGCCCTTTGCGATGTTTCCGCTGCTGCACTTCACGAGCACCCGAAAACGCATGGGGAAGTGGCGCAACGGCTGGTTTCTCATGATTGTCGGCTGGGGCAGTGCGTTGTTGATTACGGCGATGGACGTCTATAGCCTGCCGGATGCGCTCAGGCAGGCTTGGGCCATGATTGCCGGCCACTGATATCCGGCCTCAAACTGCCCGAAACCGGAGGCAAACCATGTATGACAAGATTCTCGTGACGCTGGACGCGACGCCCACCGACCGGGCGATCATCGAGCACGTCAAGGCGCTGGCCGCGGTCATGCACAGCCGCGTCGTGTTGCTGCACGTCGCCGACGGCTGGGCGGCACGAACCCATGGAGCCGACGCGATCAGTCCCGAAATCGTCGAAGACACGGAATACCTGCGGAAGGTGCAGGGCGAGTTTCAGTCCGCCGGCATCCCGGCCGAGGCGGAACTGGCTTTCGGCGAACCCGGCGAACAGGTCGTCAAATGGGTCCGGGAGAAACGCTGCGACCTGGTGGCGATGAGCACTCACGGGCACCGGTTTCTGGCGGATCTTTTTCTCGGCTCAACCTCCCGGCAGGTGCGGCACAGCGTCAAAGTTCCGGTGCTGTTGCTCCGTGCGAAATGAGAACGCTCGTGGGACCCGTCAATCCGACTCACCGACCCGGCCAGGAATTCCGCATCGCCGCACGTCTTCTGAACGGCGCTGACGCCGCAACATGGTCCGCGACCTGAATTGAGAGATCGCGAGCCGCCTCGCTTCAAACAACACGACCATCCTTCGATTCTGACAAAGCCTTTATGATCGCGAAAACGTCTCCCTCCGCCGCGCGCGCCCTCGCCCTGTCGGCCGCGCTCACCGTCATCCCTGGATTTGCGACGCGCGCCTGCTGCCAGGAACCTCCAAAGTCCTGGATCGATCCGGATACCGGCCATCGCGTCATCCGCCTCACCGACGAACCCGGATCGCACAGCTTCTACTTCAACGTCAACGCCTACACACCGGACGGTCGGAAGATGGCCTACACCACCGCCGACGACGGCATCGGCGTCATCGACCTGACCGACTTGAAATCCAAGGTCCTCGTGCCCGGACCCGTCCGGGTGGTCTCGGTCTGCCGGAAGACTCCGCGCGTCTTCTACGTCAAGCCGCAGGAGAACGCGCTCTATTTTGCCAATCTGGACACCGGGGAAAACGGGAAACTGGTCGACATCCCGAAAGACGGCGGGATTGCGACCATCAATGCGGACGAGACGCTGGTTGCCGGAACCCGCGTGCTTGCCAACGGAACCGAGCGTCGTTTTGTCACGGGTGACGCTCATGGCGTGCAGGCCCTCGACAAGGGCGCAATGATGGCCCAGCGGCTTGCAGCGCGCCTGCCGATGGAGATGTTCACCGTCGATCTGAAGACCGGGCATGTTAACGTGATCCTGAGCGGAACAGACTGGTTCAACCATCTGCAGTTTTCACCGACCGATCCGACGATGCTGATGTATTGCCACGAGGGCTCGGGGTGGCGGGTGGACCGGATCTGGATCATCCGCACAGACGGAACGGAGAACACAATGATCCCAGACGAGCCGACCAAGAACCGAATCCTGGAGGGCGAGCTTGCCGGGCACGAGTGGTGGAGTCCCGACGGGAGGACCATCTATGTCGACCTGCGTTTCATCCGGGGTTTGGTCGGATTCATCGCGAGCTACAATCTCGATACCAGGAAGCACACGTGGTATCACTACGACCAGAACGAGGTCTCGGTCCATTTCAACCTGTCCCCGGACGGCAGGCTCTTCTGCGGGGACGGCGGCCGCGGGACCGGCGGCGCGTGGATCTTCATTTTCCATCCGACGCTGCTACCGGACGACCAGACGCTGGGCACCGATCTGATCCAGGTCGGCTCATTCAAGTCGGAGAAGCTCTGCAGCATGGCAAAGCACAACTACCGGCTCGAACCCAACGTCAGTTTCACTCCCGACCAGAAGTACATCATCTTCCGCTCGGACATGCTCGGAAAGACGTACCCGTTCGCCGTTGAGGTGGCGAAGTCGGCCCAGCAGTAGCGAGCACCGAAGAGGAGTTCGGACGATTCGAACCGACGGTCGGCCGCTCCGTATCGACCGCGCAATAACGATGGCATCCGGCGATGCCCCCTAGGTCTCTCCGGCCTCGTCCTTCGCTGCCGGCGCAACGGACTCGCCGCCGTCGGCAGCGGCGAGATACCGCTCCATCTCCGCCGCCGAAGCCGCATAGAGCTGCTGCAGCTCACCGGGGAATGTTGACCATTCGGCGAACTGCTGCGCCCGAGCCTGGTGCATCCCCGCCGCACAGCGACCGGCGATGCGGCTCCATCCAAGGGTCGAAAAACAACCCTTAAGCGCATGGAGGGCCGCGGCGAGCTGACCGTTGTCGCTGCTGTTCGCCGCTTCGACCACCCGGGGCCAGATCGCTTCAAAATCACTCGTCACTGCGCGATACATACGGCGGTGCATCGCCGCCAGTTGCGCAGGAGAAAGACCGGGAATCGACGCATTCAGACTCGCAAAATCGATCAGGAGCGGTTCATCGCGCGCGTCCTGGGGGACGGAGCCCGCCGGCACGTGCGCCGGCGGCGTCGTCGAGAACTGGCGATCGACGCAGGCCTTGAAGGCTCGTGGCGAGATCGGTTTGACCAGACAATCGTCCATGCCGGCGGCCAGGCACGTCTCCCGATCTTCGGCCGACGCACTTGCGGTAACGGCCAGGATTCTCGGCCGGCGCGCGGGATCGGGCTGCCGACGCACGATTTCCCGGGCGGCGTCCAGCCCGTCCATCACCGGCATCTGCACGTCCAACAGGATCAAATCGAAGGAGCTCCGATCCAGCGCCGCCAGCGCCTCCGCGCCGTTCTCGACGATTTCCGCCTCATAGCCAAAATACTCTGCCAGCCGGCGGATCAACTCGCGGTTGATCCTGAGGTCATCCGCAGCGAGGATGCGCAACGGCCGCTTCGCGAGCAGCGGAGTTTGCGGGCTGTCGGACGGCGCCAATGCCGTCGCCGCAAACGCCGCAGCGGCGCCTGCACCCTCACCTTGGGCGGAAGGCTCCTGATGCATCGGACGAAACGTTGAAATCAACAGATGAAACCTCGGCTCAAATTCAAGATTCTTGCGGCAGAAACGGCAATACGCGATTCGCAACAGCTCCTTCTCCTTCCAATTTTCCGGGGATTCTGAGAGGGTTGGAGGATGAGTTCCAAAGGCACCATCCTCGTCGTCGAGGACACTCCGGTGAATCTGAAGCTTCTGGTGGATACGCTCAGGGCGGATGGCTATGAGGTTTTTCCAGCCAACAGCGGGGAAAAGGCGCTGGTCGAGGTCGCCGCCCGCCTGCCGGAGTTGATCCTGCTGGATCTCTGCATGCCAGGCCTTGACGGTTTCGAGGTCTACCGGCAGCTCCGGGCCCAGACGGAAACCCGCGACATCCCCGTCGTGTTCATCAGTGCGAGCGGGGAAAGCGCGGACCGGGTGGAAGGCTTGAAGCTGGGGGCGGTGGATTTCATCACGAAGCCATTTCACCGGCAGGAATTGCTGGCGCGCGTCCAGACGCATCTGGAACTTCGGCGCCTGCGCGTGCGGCTCGAACTGCAGGCGGACGGACTGCGAACGGTCAACGAGCAGCTTCAGAACGAACTCGCCGAGCGGAGGCGCTACGAGGCCGAGCGCGACCAGCTCATCCGCGACTTGAAGGACGCCCTCGCAAACGTGAAGTCCTTGAGCGGCCTCCTTCCAATCTGCGCCGGCTGCAAGAAAATCCGCGACGACCGCGGCTACTGGAATCAGGTGGAAACCTACATCCAAAAGCACACCGAGGCCAGGTTCTCGCACGGTCTGTGCCCGGATTGTCTCAAGAAGTGGTACCCGGAACTGAGCGAATACGATCTTGCGGGACCACCCGGGAATGGTCCATGACTCGATCTCCGCTTGAAAGCCTTCGAATCCTTCGACTCAATAGCCGGATCCCCACCCGGGGAAGAAATAACTCAACCCAATAAAATCCATGGCCAAGAAGCCCGCCCGTAAACCCAATGCCGCATTTATGAAGCCGGTCCAGCCCAATGAGGCGCTGGCAGCAATCGTCGGGGGCAAGCCCCTTCCGCGCACGGAGCTCACAAAGAAAATCTGGGCGTACATCAAGAAGAATGGTCTCCAGGACCAAAAGGTGAAGACTCAGATCAATGCCGATGAGAAGCTCGGTGTCATCTTCAAGGGCAAGAAGGCCGTCTCGATGTTCGAGATGACCGCCTTGGTCAGCCAGAATCTGGTAAAGTAGAACGCGAACATTTTTCGCATTTTCCGGCCGGCCCAGACAACGGGGCCGGCCTTCTTTTTGCCCAGGAACCGAGGAGCCTGTCGTGCTTCGCCCTCCCCGTCTCAGTCAAGGCTCCGACGCGGCCCGTCAGGATTCAGTGGTCACGCCGTAGCTCTCTGAGCGAAAGCGGGCATGCCAAACAAACGGCGGACGCCGTTTGATGCAGAACGGCAGTCTTTCTTCCGATTCAGCGGAGAGGTTTTGAACTTTGGCGTGAGGCTTGCGTCAGAGAGGCATGCCCGCCCCTTAAGTGACCGTGGACCGTGAGACTCCGATGCTGCTGCCGCCCGATCTGCGCGGGTGGATGCTTGCGGCAAACGTCCAGTCCTTGCTGGATTTCTCCCCGACGCGAACTTCCTCCTGAAGTGTGTAGTGGGCATTCGGCAAAACCGGGGCCTGAAATTCCATCTCCCGCCTGTGGAGCAATCGTCCTCCCAACTGCCACGCGATGTCCTTGACTGCCAGAAGCGGATATTCGTTCTCGACGCTTATCGGCACCATGAGCTGGCGCTTCAATTCGGTCTGCAGCATGCTCGCACCCATTGTGGCAAGCCAGACATTGTCATAGGCCTCCCGTGTGATGCTGAAGGGCACAACCATCCGGATCGCAACATCCGTCACGTAGCTGAGCGCAAGCCGTTCGACTTCGGTTCCCGGCTCCAGCTTCTCCACCAGCGACTGCGCATCGAGCAGCACGGGAAACTCCGCCCGCTTGAATTCATCGTCAGACCGCAGCGTTTTCCCCTCCAAGGCCTTCGCCAGGGCTGCGACGGCTGTGGCGGGCGTCGTGCAGTGGGCAATGATGAACGGTGACTTTCCAAGCCGCAATCCGGTCACCTTCATGCCGGGAAGGCAGGCGGAATAGACGCATTCCGTGCTGTTGGATCCATCAAACTCGATGCGCATCGGAATGTGATGAAACTCGAGAAAGGTCTCCAATGCTGCTGGCGTCTTGTCCACGGCAGCCCGGAAGTCGGCTTCGATATGTTTGAGTTGGTCTTTGGTCATTTCCTCAGGGCAAGTTGCTTGCAGTAATTAAGCACTGAACATGCCACAATGCGAGATGCCGTCGTATAACGTTTACTTTCAATGTGATGTAAAAACCATCAAGCCGGAATCGGCGGATCGGCCGAACGGCCTCACCCCACTGCCGCCACATCTCCCGGCATTTTCTGCTGCCGCCGGCCGTCTCGAGCGGTTCTAACCCGCATATTTCGCACCGCGGCCTTGATGCCGCAACCAAACGTAGGGGCGCGATCTCGTCGCGTCTCCATGAAATATCCAGGCTAATTGAACTGTTGGAAGCCTGCTCGCAGGCGATTGATTCAGCGGAATCGCGAGCCGTTTCGACAGGCAAGGCCCCGAGCGTGTCGAGGGGCAAGCTCGCTTCCTACAATTTGCATGGATCCGGCTAAGAAGAAGCACCTGCGGTCGCGAGCGGCACCGGCCTGCCATCGGCCTTCGCCGGAGTCGCCACGTTCTTGACCGACAGAAACTGCCGGGCCTCAAGCATCGCCTCGAAGAACGACCAGTTGCGCGTGTCCTCAAAGCCCTTGCATTCCGCGATGATATGGGCGTTGCCCACGAGCGCGAACTGCATCGCGAGCTCGCGGCACAGCTGCATCGTCTGGAAGAGGAGCTTGATGATCGTCATGTTCACGCTCTTGACCTCCTGCACGTCGATGATCGCGCGGGACAGTCCCGCATTCACGGCCTCGGCGAGCTTGGGCTCCAGATGGCTGGTCACTTCGTTGATGACAAACGGCGTGCAGTTCTCCGGCAGCCGCATGGTGAAGAATTCCGTGTCGATGTTGAAATAGCGCGGCGAGGTATCGAGGCTCATGGCCTTGGCCATCTTGGCTTCGAGGTCCGCCATCTCGATTGGTTTCGTGATGATCGCCGAAAAACCGATTTGCTGCGCCAGTTGTTGCGCGGCCGAGTCGGTCTTCACAACCAGCGCAAACAGGGGCGTGTTCTTCGTCTTCAGATTCGCCCGCAGAAGCCGGAAAAGCTTCATGGCGCCGTCATCGGGGAGCGAGAGGCTGATCAGGATCAGATCGGGCACCTGGCGCTGGCAAAGATCCAACGTTTCCCCCAGTTTGCTCATCCCAAGCACCTTCCACTGGGTCTGGCCCAGCCCGTCCTGAATCTGCTGCACGATCACCGGCTGGTCCTCGACAACGAGGATATCGCACGGATCCAGGATCGATTTTCGCTTCGCCGCGCCTTCGCTGAGCGGCTTGAGGTCGATGATCCGGCCGAGCTTTTCGAGCAACACGTCCTCCTTGAACGGCTTCACGACATAGTCGCGCACGCCCATCTTCGCGATTTTGATGACGTTGTCGCGGCCGCCCTCGGCCGTGAGCATCACCACCGGGATCGCCCTCAGCCGCGGGTCGGACTTGAGCTTCGTGAGCATCTCCACGCCGTCCATGACCGGCATGGTGACGTCGAGGATGATGACATCGGGCGTTTCCTTGCCCGCGCTCGCAAGCCCTTCGACGCCGTTGGAGGCTTCAAGGACTTCGCAATCGAATGTCTTCATGGCCTTCCGCACGATGCTGCGGACGGTTTTTGAGTCATCAACGGTCAGGATGCGATAGCGCATGGCGGCAGGGGCGTTTATTCTCCGGGTTTCATGTGGACATCGACCACCAACCGGTGCCCGGAACAGTCGAAGTAGAAGATCCAACGCGTGGAGGAAGTAACCGGGTCGATGGTAAAATTGGTGCCCCGGAGGATCGACGGTATCGTGAGACGGCACGAAAAACCCGAGTCGCACAGGCCGTTCTTGAACACCCCCGCCGTCATGTTGGTGAGTTCGCCGATGGCATCGTTGACGACCGCCGCACCGTCGGACACGACCTCCCGCTCGCTCATCCCAAGCATGTGGGAGGTGGCATGGCGCGCGAACTTCTCCGGCAGGTACAGATAGAGCAGTCCGTTGGTCTTGCCAACGAACCCGACGTTGCCAACCACATAAGGATCGTGCTCGCCTTGTTTGCCGTCCAACGGGGGCCACGCCTGGCCGTTCGCCTGTTTCAAAGGATCATAGGGCAGGACGTGCTGGCCGAGCATCGTCGAGAAGACCTCTTTGATGGCGCTCGTGATATGCTCCCGGATGGACGCCTCGGAAATACAGTCGATGGTGGGCATGCGAAGGCGCCCGAAGGCGGTTCGAACTGCTGTATCGGCCCTTTCCGAGCCAAGTTAACGCGAAACGCGATCGCCGCATGCCGGCTCAACAGCGGAATGCGCCGAATCGTCGGGCCATGTCGCTTCACGCCCACCGTGTGATCGGGTGACTGGTGCCTGGCGACTGGTGACCAAGTGACCAGTGATCGAGTGACCAGTGGGCGGTCACAGGCTTCCCCGGATCGACTGCAGCTCGCGCTGTGCGTCGGCCAGGACCGCATTGACATCCTCAGGCGTCAGATTGTGGGCGACAGCAAACGGGTGGTCGGCCGGGAAATCCAGTGCCCGGTTCTCCAGCGATTCGACAAAGCTTCGGTCGAGTCCCGAGGGCAGCACCCGCGCTGCGAAATTGACGGCCCGCACGAGCGACTCCGCGGATGGGTCCAGATCCTGCCGTTCCTGTTCGTCCACCGCCTGCACGACGACATCGGAGAAGTTCCATTTCCTCAACAGATGCGCCCCTGCGCCGGCCTGGGTGATGCCCACATTTTCCAGTTCCCATGCAGACAACGACTCCTTGCCATCCCAAAACAGCCCGCCGCCGAGATCCTGAATCGCCTGGTTGATCGCCAGCCGCCCGGTAAAGCGCAACAGGCCGGCCGTGTATGCTTCGCCGGCGTCAAAAGCCCCCGTGCGCTCCGCAAGCCTTTCGAGAAAGAGCCCGCTGAACAGGCTTGCGGCCCAGAAATCTTCTGCGGCGATGCCGTAGCTGCCGAGGTCGCGATTCGCAGTCTGATGCGCCGCCACGAGGTTGAGCAGACGGATCGTCTCGCGAAAACCGATGATCTGGACGGCCTCGCCGACGGCCGTGATCTTCCAACCAACGCCGTGGTAGGCGCTGTTGGCACAACGCAAGACATCGACCACCAGCGCAGAATCACGGCTGATCAAGTCGGCGATATCACTCAGATCAGACTCCGCGGAGCGCAACAGCCGCATCGCGTGGGCCAGGGTCCGGGGCGCCGGCACCAGGCGTTCGGTCTTCGAAATCGCGGCGAGGAATTGCTCTTTTGTCGTGGCGGTGATTGGACGGTATGCCTAGATCCTCAGGCCCGTGCTCGGGCCGTTGTGGCGACGGTGATGGGCCAGCAATGCTGCCACGTCGAGGATGAGCGCGAGCCGGCCATCGCCTAGCACGGTGGCTCCGGCAAAGAACGCCGTCCGGCGACCGATCCAGCCGAGCGATTTCAGGACCGTCTGGCGGTTGCTGATCACCCGGTCGATCACGAGCCCGACGCGCTGGCCTTCGATTTCCAGGACAACAACCCGTGCGCCAGATCGGCCAGGCGCGGCGAGTCATGGTTCCGGCAGGCGGTGACCAGTTGCGGCCAGATACGCTGGAAGTCGTCGCGGGCGGCACCATGCAGTTCGGCGAGGGTTTCGGCTGCTTCGGCTGGCGTGAGATCCGGCAGCACGGTCTCGAAATGCGCGCGATCCACCCACGGCGGGTCCGTCGGAGCCGGCGATCCGGTCCCGGCAGCATTTCTTGCGGCGGCACCCGCGCTGTTTTGGAATAGCCGCAGCAAACAGGTCTCGATCTGGCAGGGCAGGACCGGTTTGCTCAGGTAGTCGTCCATGCCCGCGGCGAGACAGTTCTCACGGTCGCCGGGAAGCGCGTTTGCAGTGACGGCGACGAGCTTTGGGCGACGTGTCGAATCCGGGTTCATCCGGCGAATCTCCCGCGCCGCGGTGAGGCCGTCCATGACCGGCATCTGGACATCGAGCAGGATGAGATCGAACGTACGCTGTTGCATCGCCGCGAGCACCTCGGCCCCGTTTTCGACCATGCTCAGCTGGTAGCCGAGGTGATCCATCATCCGGCGCAGCATCTCGCGGTTTGTGCGGATGTCGTCGGCGGCCAGTATCCGCAACGGCAACCGCTCGCCGAGTTTGGCCTGGCGAACCGATTCGCTTCCGGCCGCCAGGGCCGATGCGGTCTCGGGGAACAGGCCGGCGAGCGCGCGGCCGAGTTCGCCGAGTTCAAGCGGATGCGGAAGCGTTGCGCTGGGGGCGGCGGTCTCCGGCCGCGGTGGCGGATCAACGTGGTGGAACCACGCCACAGGAACGACGTGCCCGGGTGCGCCGGCAGAAAGCCAGCGCACCAGCGCGCCCGAGCGATCGCGAACCGCCTCCGGATCGAGGATGGCCAGAGCGAACGCTCCTCCGCCTGCTTGCGTTCGGTGATGTCGCGGAACACTCCGAAGGTGCTGTTGAACTGTCCCTCGCGGTCGCGCTGCGGCACCGCTGTCACCAACAGCGTGCGTTTTCCGCCGTCGGGCCGGCTGATCTCGATCTCATAGGAACCCGTCGCACCGGCCTGGCGCCTGCGGGTTTGTTCCGCGATCATCTCGAACTGCCCGGGAGCCGTGAATTCCCGCAGATTGAGCCCGACGAGACGGCCGGCCGGCACGCCAAAGATGTTCTCGGCGGCCGGATTGGCGAAGATGAATCGCTCCTGGAGATCGACGACGCCGATGCCTTCGCCCACATTGTCAACGAGTGTGCGGTAGCGCGCTTCGCTCTCCCGCAGCGTGTCCTCGCCATGCTTGCGCGCGGTGATGTCCTCCTTGACCGCGACAAAATGCGTGATCCGGCCGGCGTCATCCCGGACGGGCGAGATCGAGGCGAGTTCCCAGTAGAGTTCGCCGCCTTTTCTGCGGTTGCAGAACTCGCCCTGCCATTCGCGTCCGGTGGCGATCGTCGCCCACAGGTCGCGATAATACTCCGCCGGATGTATCCCGGATTTGAGTACGCGCGGATTCTGTCCGATGGCCTCCGCCGCGGCGAAACCCGTGACCTCTGTAAAGCGCGGATTCACGTATTCGATGCATCCGTCCGGGTCCGTGATTACGATCGAAGCCGGGCTTTGCTCGACAGCCCGCGAGAATTGAATGAGCCGCTTTTCGACCGCCTGCAGGCGCAGCGCGGTCATCCGCGCCACAATGGCCTGGTCCTCGACGATCAGAATGCGCGCTTTGGTCATGGCGTCAAAACAACTGGATTCCATCCCCGAACTCCGATGACTCCGGTGTCGGTGAAGCGGGCGCCGGACTCTCGGGTGCGGCCGGCGGTCCTGGCATCGCGGCGTTCTCCCCCGCGTCGGCCGGCGCTGGTGCGGACCCGGCTGGAGCGGCTCCACCCGTCCTGCCGGCTGCTTCGGACCCGAGGGATTCAACGGCGGGCGCCGGAGGCGGTTCGCTGGCAGTGAACAGCTCGATCCCGTCCGGCGCATCGGCGGCCGCATCAGCCCCCGGCAGTGCGGTGGTGACCGGCGTGGCCGCATCCCTGCGCATCGTGTCACCGCTCCCGTCGGACTCGAGTCGGGCGGACGCCTCCCCAAGGAGGTCCGTCGTTCTCGCATGGCCCGGGGTCGCGGCGAGCAGTGATTCGCAAAGACACTCGGCCGGATTGAAGCAGCTGGCAACGAGAGACGGGAATCCGAGTCCATCGAGCAGGTCGCGGGTCTCCCGGTGGGCCGCCTCGAACTCGCGCCGCACCTCCGCCGAGCGCGATTGGACCCGTTCCCCCAGCCGGGCGAGTTTGTCGCCCACGACAACGACGCCCCGCTCGAGCTCGGCCTTCTCGCTCGTGACGATGCCGAGGAACTCGTCGGCATCGCTCTTGACGGCGAGCAGGGCGTCGAGGCTGTTTTGCAGGTCGGCGGTGAGTTTGCGGGTGACCCCCGGCGTTTTCCGCGGAAATGACGCTGGTTTCCTCCGCCAGCTTGTTGAGCGCATCGGCGGAAGGCAGGCGCGCGGCCGCGATCTGGGCGTTGAGGGCGACGATCTTCACGTCGATCTCGTAGTGGGAGATTTCCTGCGAAAAGACCCGCACCACGTCGGCGATCCGGTCGACGAGGCTGGAGATCTTGTCGTTGGCCTTTTCGCTCATGTTGGCGATGTGCGCCAGCTGGCCGATTTCCTCGCGAAACAGCTGTGCCACGTGGCAATCGTGAAACGCCGACCGACCGGCGGCTTCCATGGCCGTGAACTGGGTCACCAACCGGCCGCCGACCGAAAGAACGGCCTGCAGTCCCGACGTGACGTCGTTCACCGCCTTTTCAATCCCGGCGCGGGCGGTGCGAAGGTTCGCCAGTTGCGAACTTGCGGCCCGGTGCACAAAGGCGCGATCGATCGACGCCTCGGGCTGGCCGGACGGGCCGTTCCCGTCGAGGTGTCGGCGGATGTCGTCGAAACTGCCCGCAACCTGCTCAAGCTGCTGGCGGACGACGTCCTGATGCTGGAGGGATGCCAGGGTGCGCAGCGTCGCGGGGCCAACCCCCGTGAACAGCTCGGCAATGCCGCGGCTTTGTTCGACGCATGGCTGGAGCAGGACCTTCAAGGCTTCCAATTCGCGCTCGATCCTCTGAATGCTTCCGTGGGCGCGGCCGAGGAGATTCTTTTCAAGGTCCTTGAGGTTGTGGCGCTCGGTTTGGGCCTCGATGATGACGGCCTCGATTCGGGCAAATGCCGACTCGGTGTTGTCAGCGATCTTCTCGCCGATCTCACCGATCGCAGCCGCGACGTTGAGGAACACCCCCTGGTATTCCGCCGTCATCCTTGAGGCTTCCATCCGGATTGTCATCGTCAGGATGCGGAGAAGAAGATGATTGCGCTTGAATTCGTCGCGCGCCCGGCACGCACGCAAGAGACTCTCCTCGATGCCTCGAATCTGATCCTGCTCGGAGAGAGCGGTGCCCATGCTGGCGTGCACGAGGTCGACCGAGCTTCGGTAGAGGGCGTTGGCCGAGGAGATCGCGCGGTCCTCGTCCCGGTCCTCCAGGATCAGGTCGAGCTGCTCCGCCTGCGTGCGCAAATCGGCGAGCCGCTTGTTCAAATGCCCGAGACCTCGGGCAAGCGCAGTGAAATCCGTGTCGGATTTGAGGCCGAACCGTCGCAACGCATCCTGGCAGGTCTGAAGCTCCCGCACCGAATCGCGCAGCCGGTCATTCCTGCGGCCTCCTATCCAATGCGCAACACCCGCGGATGCGAGCCGCCGCGCCCCGGCCCGGACGCGGGCAGACGTGCGGGCGATGACAGCGGCGGCGGGCATTGAGGAAAAAGGCTGAAGGGCTGAAGGCTGAAAACTGATTCTTGAATGGAGAATGGGGCAGGGAGCAGGGAGAATGGCTGAAAGCTAGACGGTATCCGGCCATTCGCGGCCATCCGTGCAATCCGTGGAGAATGGCATGGATGAAACCGCAGAACACGCAGAAACCAGAGCGGAATTGGTCTCTCCTGTTCGTCTGCGTATTCCGCGTATTCTGCGGTCTTCAGGTTGCGGGTTCATGCTCTCCGTACCCTCCGTTTTCTCCTAGGAAACAGCGGATCGTTGTAGCCGGCCGCGCTGAGGCCGGTCCGGGGTCGGCGCCCCCGGCTACAAGTTTCTTCCCATCGCGAGCAAAACCGCGTTTTGCATGTTTGGCTCCTCTCAAATGGTCTGGCTGGGTTGTGTTGACGGCGGGCGGCGCCTTATGCCGGCAGCAGGCGACGCACCTCGCGGATGAGCGCCTCGGGCAGGATCGGCTTGGCCATTACTCCGATGAACGGAGTGCCTTGCAGCTTCTTGGCCTGCTCGTTCTGCGCTTCCGAGGTGATCACGAGGATGGGCAGGGAGGCAAAGCGGCTGTTGGCCCGCAAGCGCTGGATGAACTCGGCGCCGTTCATCTTGGGCATCAGAAGATCGAGCACGATCAGATCAATCGGACGTTTTTCGAGCACGGCCAAAGCCTCGACGCCGTCGGGCGCGGCCACGGTCGCAAATCCAGCCTGTTTGAGAAGGCTCTGATGAAAGAAGCGGACGCTGGCGAAATCATCGACCACAAGGATTGTTTTCATTGGGGACTTGGGATCTCGAAAATGCGGATGGAACCACAGGGAACCGACGGTGCATTGGGCAGAGGCAGATCAACCGAGCCCGGCAGGCATGGAGACGGCAGGACGAATCCGCTCAAACACCGAAGTGACTGGCGGGCATGGCTCCAATTCCCCAATTGCAGCGGCCACAGGTCGTTGCAGGTTGATTCCCACAACCCTCTTATCGGTTCAGCCCGGGATTTCCTGACTGGAATGTTCGCTTTCCCCAGCCAGGCCAGCACGCCGTCCCAGAATGAGACTCCAGACGAAGCTCGCACGTTCCCTGCCCTCGGGTCTGCTCCTCACAACCTGTTGCCCGCAGATGTCGACGTCGTCCGGGCGGACGCACATCGCGCGCTACTGGCCATCCGCGGAAGCCTCAATCGTTGACGCTAAATTCCGCAGTTGAGGCTTCGGCTCCTCGTAGCGGCGAGCGCCAGCCCCTCGACTTCGCTCGGGGTCATCCTGAGTCCGCCTGCATTCGGATTCGATCGTGACGCGGCGCCGTCACCCCGTGTCGAGAAACGTGCGGACGGTTGTTGCGAGTTGCCCGGCGTCAAACGGCTTCGGCAGAAAATTGACGCCTTCGTGCAGATTGAGACCGCTGCCAGCCGTGTCGCCGCGATATCCGCTCATGTAGATGACCCTCAGGCCCGGTTGTTCGGCCCGGAGTTGCTCGGCGAGCTGCGCGCCGGTGACGCCACCCGGCATGATCAGGTCGGTCAGAAGCAGATCGAACGCACCCGCCTGCCCACGCCACAATTCGAGCGCCGCGGCGCCGCTCGGGGCCTCCTGCACGCGATAACCCCGCGCCTTGAGAATTCTGACCGCAAGCATGCGCACCGCGGGCTCGTCCTCCACAACGAGGATGGATTCGTCGCCGCCGCGCACCCGCGACGCACTGCTCCGGCCGCCCAGCAGAGCGGCGCCGCCGGGCAAACACGGAAGGTGAACCCGAAACGTCGTCCCTTTGCGCAGGTGGCTATCCACCTCGATCCAGCCATGGTGCTGTTCGACAATCCCATGCACCGTGGCCAATCCCAGGCCGGTGCCCTTGCCAACCTCCTTGGTCGTGAAGAAGGGCTCGAAGATGTGCGGCAGATGATCCGGAGCAATACCGCAGCCATTGTCCCGCATGATCAAGCAGATGAACGAGCCGGGACGGGCCGCCGGGTGACGCCGGGCCGTGGTCGCATCGAGCGCCACGCTCTCGAGTTCGAGCCAGAGTTCGCCGCTCCCGGGCATTGCGTCGCGCGCGTTGACCGCGAGATTGAACATCACCTGCTCGATCATGCCCGAGTCGCCTTCGACCCATGCCCCACCGGGCAGCAGACGGGTATGCAACACGATGTCTTCGCCAATCAGTCGCTGGAGCATGCGGCCCACGTTCGAAACCATGTCGTCGAGATCCAGCGGCCTCATCTGCATGGGTTGGCGACGGCTGAATGTCAGCAGCTGGCGCGTCAGGTTGGCGGCGCGGATCGCGGCAGCCTGGATCTCCCCCGCCGATTCCTTGAACTCCGCGTCCGCGGCGGTTGCGCTGAGCAGCAGCAGCCCGCAATGCCCCTGGATGACCGTCAACAGATTGTTGAAATCGTGCGCCACGCCTCCAGCAAGCTGGCCAATCGCCTCCATCTTCTGCGCCTGCCGGAATCGTTCCTCGAGCTGGAGGCGTTCCGTGATGTCGCCGGCATAGCAGTGGACGGTTCCCTGGCTTGCGATGGGATAGAACGACCAGGAAAGCGTGCGCGGCCCGTTTTGCGTTTCCAGACGGAGACGCGGCTCGCCATGAGCCAGGCACTCCGCAACGATCTGGCGCGTGTCCGCGGGGAGCAAGGCCGGCAAGTCGGCAACGCCCGCGGCGGAGACCAGTGCGTGCGCCGCGGGATTGGCGTAGGCAAGCACACCATCGCCGGTGAACTCGAACACCGGGTTGGGATTGAGCTCGGGAAACGCCGCGAGATGGCGCGCCTTCTCCTCGGCTCCCTTGCGTTCCGACTCCGCATTGGCGTGCTCGATCGCGAACGACAGGTCCATCGCGAGATCGTCGACCAGCTTGAGTTCCTCGTCGTCGAAGAAACCCGGCTCGGCGGAATAGAGGTTGATCGCTCCGACCGTGCGGCCGCCGACCTTGAGCGGAAACGATCCGAAGGAGCGGCAACCCAGGTCGAAGGCGGCGGCGCGCCACGGCACGGTCATCGAGTCATGCTCGATGTCATTGCAAATTGCGTGCTCGCCGCGCCGCAGGGCCGCGCCCGTCGGGCCGGCAGCGCTGGCACCGTTTCCAAGATCGATCTCGATCTTCTCAATATCGTCGCGGGCCGCGCCGGCGTAGGCCACGGGATGCACCCGCGCCGTGACCGGGTCCAGCATCCCGATCCACACCATGCGGAAGCCGCCCTTTTCAACCGCGATCCGGCAGGCTTCGCGGTGAAGCGCAAGCACATCGCGCTCGCGCACGATGGCTTCATTGATGTCGCTCAGCAGGGCCAGCGTGCGATTGAGCCGTCTGATGCGTTCGTCCGCCCGGCGGCGGTCCGTGACGTCGAACACGAGCGTGTAGAGCAGTTTGCGGCCTGTGACGTTGACAGGCGAGCTCAGGACCTCCACGTCGCGGATCGAGCCATCGGCCCGGCGATGCTTGAAGCTGAAATGGACGCGTCGCGTCTCGCGCGCGGCCAGCATCTCCGCATGAATCTGCTCCGGCGAGAGCGTATTGATGGCCGCGATGTTCTTGGCAACAAGTTCCTCGCGCGACCAGCCGTAGTAGGCGGCGGCCGCGGGATTCGCATCGACGATCGCCCCCGATTCCGGGTCGATCACGAACATGATCGTGTGGTGGTTCTCGAACAGGCTGCGGAACCGCGCTTCGCTCTCCCGCAGCGCCACCTCGGTCCGCCGGTTCTCTTCTTCGATCTCGCAATGCTCCAAGGTAAACGCAATGGCTCCTGCCACCTCTTCAAGCAGGGCGATCTCCTTGTCGAGGAAGAACCCGGTCTCCGGTGTGTAGATTGTCACCGAGCCCCAAATCCGGCCGTGCAGGCGGATCGGGAATGCGCCGCCGGAGTGGAATCCGAATTGGAGCATCCGCTCGTGCCAGGGATTCACGCGCGCATCAGTCATCAGGTCATTGTAGGCCGTGCCCCGCCCGTCTCTGACGGCTGTCCCTGTGGGTCCGTGAGCCTTTGCC
>Ga0265322_10000170_pt1 | contig 29923 bp, 24 predicted proteins | sample 41222metaG_FD_193584 | JGI IMG/M metagenome (GOLD analysis project Ga0265322, IMG submission 193584) | Rhizosphere microbial communities from Carex aquatilis grown in University of Washington, Seatle, WA, United States - 4-12-22 metaG | ecosystem: Host-associated > Plants > Roots > Rhizosphere...
TAGAAGGAACACGACTTACATTCAAAACGGAGATTGCATTTGCGCTTAACGAACATCCCCGAATTGTGGGACCTCGTAAGTATCGCTATCACTCTCCTCTGATTTCGGCTGAATGGTGTGCGTTCACGAATTTTCCATGGGGGCGCGGGTTGATCAACTTTGAACCGCAGGAAGAAGAGATGGCGATGGAGACGTATCGCACGTGGGCAAGACTCTTCGAATTGCAGCGCTACTACTCCTGGGTTGTTGATCGATTTCATCTCTCCACGCAAATGTATCAATTGCGCACGTTCAAAAAGCACTACGACTTTACTTGGCTGGAAAACCGATTAATTCCTCTGGGGTTTCGGTTGGTATTCTGCAAACGGTCTCCCGGCTCATTTGAAACGGCCAGGAAAGAACGGCTGAAGGTGTCGGGAAATCCAAAGCAGTATACGGATTTAGGAGTATTCCTCGATGAACAGTTGTTGATGGCGGAATTCGTTGCAAAGTCGCGCCTCCCAAAGTTAACAATAGATATCTCCGACAACAATGTGACTCGGGCCGTCGAAGAAATTGCAGATTGGCTTGAGCAGACAAACGGTCTATACGTATAAAGTTAAGCACAACCGTTCTATCAATCATAAACTATATTATCATAAAGGTCACCAACTATCATGAGTTCATCAAAACCGTTCCAAGGTCTCCGCACAGTCATTTATTCCATCAACGATCTCGACGCGGCGAAGAAATGGTACGCATCGGTTCTCGGCTTTCCGCCTTATTTCGATCAGCCGTTTTACGTCGGGTTCAGCGTCGGGGGATTCGAGCTTGGACTCAATCCCGATATGTCGGGAGTTACGTTCGGATCTAATGCTATTGCGTACTGGGGCGTCAGTGATGCAAAAGCAACGTACAAACGATTACTGGAGCTCGGCGCGAAGAAACATCAGGACGTAATGGATGTCGGGGAAGGAATTCTCGTCGGGACTGTTCTCGATCCGTTCGGGAATATTTTCGGCGTTATCGAGAACCCGCATTTTAAAATTGAAGAGGGAAAATAAACCCCGGTACTCCCAAGAGCTCCTCGTCACCCTGAGCGGTAGTCGAAGGGTGTACGAGGCAAGGCGAATGACAGGGAATCTCAGGACATGGTTCTGCCGAAGGCATCCCTTCGGGAGACTCCGCTCACCATGACGTGGCTTTTCCTCAACAATTAAGACTCCACCTCAGCTGCAACCGTACTCCGGCGGAGAAAAATTCTTGTCGGTTGCAAGGAATACTTTTCCGGCGACGGTAAACTCTTTTTTCACAAGAACCTTATACCACCTGCGAAACGCTTCCACGAGAATAATGATCGCACAAATCATGATAACAATGGTAAGGATCGTGTTGATATATCCGAACGTCCGTGTCGCCGGATCGGCGGTCAGCGGCAAGAAATTATCGAAAATATTCATCCAGCATGCCGTCAGCGTCGTGACCGCGACGAAAACCATCGGAATGAGTGTCACCCACACGTAACGCACTTTTCCGGCGTTGATGATCGCCGTCGTGGCAACGGCAAGCGCAACGGCGGCAAGCAATTGATTCGCCGTACCGAACATTGGCCAGATCGTGCCGATACTGCCCGTCCAGATAAAATATCCCCAGCAGAAAACGATAAACGCCGTGGCAAAAATGGAACCGGGAAGCCAGTTTGGCCGCTCAAACGGCTTCCAGACTCGCCCGCAAAATTCCTGAACGAGAAATCGTGCGACACGCGTGCCCGCATCGATTGTCGTCAGGATGAACAGCGCTTCGAACATAATCGCAAAATGGTACCAATACGACATGAGCGAGCGCATCCCGGGCAAAGCCGAAAAAATCTGGGCAAACCCCACCGCAAGCGAAACAGCGCCGCCTGGACGACCAGCAACAGCTTCACCGACTTCCTTTGAAAGCTCCTGAAGATTAACCGTGCTCATTCCCAGCGTGGAAAATTTCTCCGGTGAAAGATTGATGGCAAAATAATCTGCCGGGAAAAGCGAGCTTGCCGCGATCAATGCGACGATGCCGACAACTCCTTCCATCAGCATTGCGCCGTAACCAATCATGCGAGCATCTGACTCTTTATTCAGCATTTTCGGCGTCGTGCCGGATGACACCAGCGAATGAAATCCGGAAATCGCGCCGCAGGCAATGGTGACAAACACGAACGGGAACATTTTGCCGGGAATGATCGGTCCGCCGCCGTGAATGAATTCCGTAATCGCCGGCATCCGCAGTTGCGGATCGACGATCACCACGCCTATCACCAGAGCGGCAATCGTCCCGATCTTCATATACGAACTCAAATAATCTCTCGGGCAAAGCAATAACCAGACGGGCAGGATCGACGCAATAAATCCGTACACCGCCATCGCTATAATGATCCCTTCCCGCGAAAGAGTAAAGTATTGCGCGAACGAGGAACCGGGAATAAAACTGCCGACGATCACCGAAGCAAACACACCGATAACGCCGACAATGCTTGCCTCTCCGATTTTTCCGGGTCGAATCCGGTACATATACAAACCGACAATCAGCGCGACAGGAATCGTCATCGCAATCGTAAATGTTCCCCAGGAACTTTCACGCAGCGCATTCACGACAGCAAGCCCGAGTCCGGCAAGCGCGACGACAACAATAATCAAGATTGCAATGGAACCGATGACGCCGGCAAGCGGACTGATTTCATTGCGCGCGATTTCCGCAAGCGACCGACCTTTGCGGCGTATCGATGCGGCAAGAATAACGAAATCATGCACGGCGCCGGCAAGGACGACACCGATCAACAGCCAGAGAAATCCGGGCAAGAATCCGAATTGTGCGGCAAGAACCGGACCGATAAGCGGACCGGCACCGGAAATCGCAGCGAAGTGGTGTCCGAACAGAACCCATTTATTTGTCGGATCGTAATTCTGTCCGTCACGCAATGTATGAGCAGGCGTTAGGCGTGAATCGTCCAGTGCAACGACTTTCGCAGCGATGAATGCGCTGTAATAGCGATACGCAATCGCCAGCACACACAACGCACCGAGTATAAAAGGCAAAGCACTCATAATTAAAATGCATCTTCAAGATGTCGGATGACAGGCATGGCGCCGTTGTATTCAATAGCAATTACATCAAACCGGCATACGCGGTCTTCGATCTGATGTTCGAAGAGATAACCGTCCGCCGTTTTCCGGATCTGTTTCCGTTTCGATTCGGTCACTGCATCTTCCGGATCGCCGAATTGTTTCGATCGGCGGGCTTTCACTTCGATAAATACCAGCGAACCATTATCATCGGCAATAATATCGATTTCGCCATGCTCGAAACGATAATTTCGTTCAAGAACAGAATACTTCTTTTTCAATAAATAGTCAATTGCCTGCTGTTCGCCGAGAGCACCTTGTGTTCGTTTATTCGGTTTCATTGCTTTGCAGGCATTCGGAAACTTCGCCGGTGAATTTCGCACGGACCGTATTTTCTTATCGCTTCGAGATGTTCGCGGGTTCCGTATCCTTTATGTTTTGCAAAACCGTATTGCGGAAATTGTTCGTGATATTCCATCATCAGTCGATCACGGGTCACCTTCGCTATAATTGAAGCGGCGGCAATGGTAAAACATAGTGCATCGCCGTCAATGATCGCTTTATAGGGAATGTTGGAATTTTGATATCGCGGTCCATCGATAAGAAGTTGTGCAGGAACCGGATCGAGTGCGGTAACTGATTCCGCCATCGCTTTCATCGTCGCCTGATAAATATTGATCTCATCAATACAATCGTGCTGAACGATCCCGACTCCGATGCTCACTGCACTCTGTTGAATAACATCAAAAAACTTTTCCCGCCGGTGTTGATTCAATTTTTTGGAATCGTCCACGCCGTAGATCCAGACCTCCGGCGAAAAAATAACCGCGGCGGCAACGACCGGACCGGCCAGCGGTCCGCGTCCCGCCTCATCGATACCGGCAAGGTGTTCGATGCCCATACGCCAGAATTTTCTTTCAATAGAATAATCCAAAATTGTCTTCATATATTCAAAACTCGTTTGCCAATCCGAAATGCAGTTTGCCTTCCGTGAACGAATCTCCCTGACCGAAAGCAAGACTGATGCCGATATTTCCGAGCGAAGTATCCATCCGGATCCCGACGCCGTAACCGTATTTCATTTGTTGAGTCGATGCAATTCCTTTCGTGTCATCACCGGGAAGATAAAAATATCCGACATCAAAAAGAAGAAAAAAATACGACCGGCGCGCAAGAAGAAAACGGTATTCCGTATTCGTCCATGCGATCCGCGAACCGAGAAATTGATTTTCCAGGTAGCCGCGAAGAGAGTTTGCACCGCCAAGACGATACAAATCGCCCAGCTCGATACTGCCTCCGGTTCGCTCCCTGCCGTGAAATCCGACGGCAAGCACCTGATGTAACCCCGTGCTTAAAAAAACCGACGCATCGACACTCAGCGTACTCACTGCCAAACTATTCTGTGATGCCCCATCAATCGTTTTTGCGCCCGCCTGATAATTGGTTGCATAATTTACACCGGATGTCGGACTGATAATATCGTTTCTCGTATCGTAACGAATTTCTACCCCCGCCGTCGACGTCCGGCTCTGCTGGACAACCGGAACTGCCAATGTACTTGACGGAATAACAGACTCAAGAGTTACGACTCCCGACAAAGTCAACGACTCATTCAGAAGTAAATCGATTCTTCCGTTCACGAAACGCTGAACATAACTGCTGTCCTGCTGCCGCTGCGTGAAGCCGCCAGAAAGATCGATCGGCAAACTGAAGATCCACGGTTCGACATACTCCACACCGAGTTCCTGCGCATCACGCTCGTCACTCTGCCAGTGCACGTTGAGTTTTCTCGCAGTTCCAAAAAGATTTCTCATCGAAACATTCACAAATCCGGTCACAATGTCGCCGCTGCCATTCGATTGCGCCGGTGCGTAACCGATGATACCGTCGAACGCGTTGGTATTTCCCTCGTTCACATTAATCAACAAACCGCCTCCGCGGCTATTCACATATAATTGCGGCTCATCGACATGGGAAAAAATATTCAGATGATTTAAGCGTTCCGGAATTTTAGCGATCTTATCCGGATTGTATAATTCATGCAATGAAATTCTGGATTCACGAACGACGACGCCGGCATCGGTTTCTTTATTGCCGGTCACACGGATTTCATCGATGGAAACGAGCCGGCCTTCTTGAACGGATAATTCCACGCGAAGCTTTTTTCCGGTAGAATCGTCGTAGAGAGTGATGGACGGAATACTTGCCGAAACGAACGGATAACCCTGCCGCTCATATCGATTCAATAAACCGGCGATGTCCGTTTCCAGCACTCCGGATTGAAGAAAGCCGCCGACGTGTGTTTCGAATTGTTTCAGAATATCTTCCTGCGTAAAAATAGTGCACGAGTCGATGCGAAGCATGCCGATGAAAACCTGCTTTCCTTCATTAATATTCAGAACGATATCGATAGAGGAACTATCCATAGCCATGCGGGAACTGTCGCCGTTCACTTCGGCGAAAAAATATCCGTTGCGTGAATAAAAATCCTGAATTGATTTGATATCATGACTGAATTGTTTTGCCGAATACCGGTCACCGGTTCGAAGAAGCACGACATCACTGAGCTCTCGTTCAGAAAAAGTTTGATTACCGTAGAATGTTATCGACCGGATGAGACAGGTGTTGGCACCGCGGGAATGTTGAACAATCAACAGACAACTGATAACGATAAAAAAAGCTCGCATGAGGAGGAAGTGAACGTTTACCGGATTCGTGTCCGATCGACATCCCAGATCGGATTTTGCAACCGATAATCGCCGAAGCCGGTATAATCGATAAAGACGAACTGACGGTTTTGATCATAATACGACCAGATTTCGTACGGTCGTGCGTCGATTTCAAACGGATGTTGTTCGATGTTGTTCGGAACGCCGAAAACGATGTACACCATTCCCATATCGGATTTCCAGCCGTCGAAAAAATGGCCGAAATGTTTATTGGCATACATCACCCGTGTATAATATTCTTCCATCAATTCATTTCGTTCGGTATTCGGCGTCGGATCGCGTTTCTTCCAGAAAGCATCGAACAATTCTTTCTTTTTTTCCGGCGGGGCTTTTTTCAGTTCATCGAGAACATCTTTATCGGCGAAATACTGGAGCTGTTCGATGGCAAGATCGATGTTGGTGATGGAAACCGGCATGCCGTGCCACCGGACGGTGAACAACCGGGATGTTTTCGCTTCCGGAGTCTTGACCCCGCCCGAATCATAAGCAGTGTTGGGAACTGCCGTCAGCTTCAAGACGTAATTGCCGGCAATTAATTTTGATGTTTGTACCTGATGAAAACAGGAAACCCGCCCGGAACCGAGAGGAACCGTAAACGTGTCACGTTGTGCGGCATCGCCGGTCATATTTTCAACGGCGAGATAGATTTGTTCGGATTCTGCCTCGACGGAATTATACGTTTCAAAAAATATCGTAGAGCTGTCTTTTACATCGCCGACCGTAGCGGAAATATTCGGATAGATAAATTTCTTTTGTGAAAGCGTGTCGACATGCCGCACTATCATGATATCGCTCAAAGCAAACGCCATTGCGGAAAAATTTTGAACGTTCACTTTTCGTTTAATGCGGGAAGCTTTTTGGGTTTCTGCATCCTTGATTTGCACCGACAGAGTATATGTCCCCGGCGGAAGTTGAATCGAACGTTGAGTGACATCTCCCACGGTCGGTGAAACAGATTCTTCATACGTTTTCGTTTCAATTCTTTCCGTCCACCATATATCATCGACCAGCTTATCCGTTCCGTCATAGACATTGACGGTCACCTCGTATGCCGAATGGAACATATTGTTTTCTTTCGTGAAGCGCAAAACCGTGTACGGTACCTCGATGTACAGATCGAGCCGGCCCATGTCACGTTGATCGGATTTTACGTTCAAAACATCGAGGTAAAACTGAGGAATATCGGGAGTGACAACAAGTGAGGCATCATCTTGGGAGAACATTCTGGCACTGGAGAAAATCAAAAGTGTTAAAATGAGAAAATATTTTTTCATCCAACAGGCCTCTTCGTCAGGATGATGAATTGGAGGCTTTTGCTGTTGTTTCATTCGAAACTAATTCAGCAAACATATCATATTCCTCGGCATCGGTAAATTCCACCTCATAAAACTCTCCGACACGAAGGGCATCTGCCTGATGAATAGTCACTTCGTTATCGACTTCCGGCGCATCACGATATGTCCGGCCGATTGCCACACCGTCCATGCATTGATCGACAAGAACTCTTGCGGTTTTGCCGATCAGTGCCATATTTTTTTTCATGGAAATTTCCTGCTGTATTTCCATGATCCGGTCGCGGCGATGTTCTTTCACATTTTGTGGAACAGGATCGCCGAGGGGAAACGCCGACGTGCCGTCTTCCTGTGAATAGGTGAAAACACCGAGCCGGTCGAATTCCGTTTCTTTGACAAATTCACACAGCTCGCGGAATTCTTTTTCTCCCTCGGTCGGATAGCCGACGATCAACGTTGTGCGAAGCGTAATACCGGGCACCTGACGGCGAATGTTATCGATCAATAGACGCAATTGTTTGGTTGAAATACCGCGCTTCATCGAAGACAAAACCGCATCGGCAACATGCTGTACCGGCATATCGAGATACCGGCAGAGTTTGGAATTACCATTCAACTGTTCAAGGATATCGACCGGAAACCCGGTGGGGAATGCATACATCAAACGGATCCACTCAATGCCGTTGATGAGGCTGAGTTTTTCGAGAAGTTGCGCAAGGACGCGTTTTCCATACAAATCGAGTCCGTAATACGTGCTATCCTGTGCGATGAGAATAAGTTCCTTCACTCCGAGTGCGGCAAGACGTGCCGCTTCCGTCAGCACCCGTTCCATCGGTTTGCTGACATGAACACCGCGCATCAACGGTATCGAACAAAACGAGCAGGGGCGGTCGCAACCCTCGGAAATTTTCAGGTACGCAAAATGTTGAGGCGTCGTCAGCATCCGCTCGCCGAGCAATTCGTTCTGTAAATTACCGCCCAACTCCAGAACGACTTGATCCATCTTGTTTGCTCCGATATAGGCATCGACATCGGGAATTTCTTTCTTCAATTCTTCGGCATATCGTTCGGAAAGACATCCCATCACAACAACTTTTTTCAGCTTTCCTTCTTTCTTTAATTGAACCGCTTGAAGAATCGTATCGATCGATTCTTTTTTTGCCGCCTCGATGAAGCCGCAGGTATTGATGACGGCAATATCGCTTCCATCCGATGTCGGAGTGAATTTCCAATCGTTATCCTGAAGTTGTTTCATCAACACTTCAGAATCAACGATATTCTTCGAACATCCGAGCGTGATAATATTGACTGTTTTATCTGTTCCTGCCATGAAGTATCAATTGAAGAAAATAAAATCTAAATAAAGATACACAAGCGGCGATACCAAAAGCAAGCTGTCGAACCGGTCGAATGCACCGCCGTGACCGGGAATGAGTGTGGAAGAATCCTTGACGCCGGCATCGCGTTTCAGGAGCGATTCGATCAAGTCGCCGATTTGTCCGAAAATGCCGACGATAATACCGATGATGACGGCTCCGCTCACCGGAAGATAATCCAGCACCAGATATTTTGCGGCAACGGCACTCGCAATTGCAAAAATAAATCCGAAGATTGCGCCTTCCCAGCTTTTGTTCGGACTGACGCGGGGAAATAATTTATGCTTTCCCATTTTCTTGCCGAAATGAAATGCCGCACTGTCGCAAATCCAGATCATCGCAAAAGTCGAAATGACCGTCAACCCGCCGTACCGATAGACGGTCGCTGCATCATTCATTGAAAAAGTGGAACGAAAATACGCGGCGACGGTCGAATCATCTACCGTAAACAACTCACGGATACCGATAAACGTTCCGAAAAAAAATGAAACATACAGGATTCCGAAAACTGTTGTTGAAACATTCAGGAGCGCCGAACCGTTATTCCGGAATAATTCCAGTACGCTGATAACAGCAACCGCAAGTAACAACACGATCATGAACAACTGCGTTTGTGACGGGAACGGAATCTGTATTCCCAGCGAAATACACAATCCGACGATATACGATTGCAGTTTCATCTGATAAAATGAAAGGTTGACAAAAAATCCGGCAATCACGCCGATCGTGACGAGCGGTTTTGCACCTTTCGCGGAAGCAAGTTTATAAAATTCAATCAAGGCAATTGCGGAAGCCGCTGCTATAAAAAGAAAAAAGTACAAACCGCCTGCCATGCAAATCAGAATGATAATTGGAATGGCGACGACCGCCGTTAAAATTCTCTGTGTTAAATTCGACACGTTTACTTTCCCAATGTTTTACATGATGCTAAACTTCGTGCTCGTCGTACGCTACAACATCTGCATGTTCGACCGGTTTTTTGGTAATATGAATAAAATAAAGAGTGGAAATCAAAAAAATCAAACCGAAAAGCCAGAACGTGAACAACAGCATGCCGGTAGACATTTTTTCCGCGTTGCCGGTAATAATATAATCATCGTCAAACCGGAAATAAAAAATAATCGTTGCAAGTGCATTGTTGTAAAAATGCGTCGCCATCGAAACCCACAAGCTGTCGGCGCGCATGGCAAGAAAGCCGAGATAGATCCCAATCGCAGCCAGCGGCACAAACGACGAGGGGTTGAGATGATAACTCGCAAAAATAATTCCTGCCGCAACCGCAGCGCGCATCGGCGACATGGACTTTTCGAAACTTCTCTGGACAAGTCCGCGGAATAACAATTCTTCCACGATTGCCGGTATCAACGCGATGACAAAAATAACCCAGAATAATTCCGGAACGGAATTCGAGCTGACAAGAAGTTTATACGCTTCATCCATCAATTGTTTAAATTCATCGAGCTGTTGTTCCAAATCGGGCGGGAGCGGAATCCGTTCCTGAAAAACCAAATAAATCTGAAGCACGACCTGCAATGAAAAAATGCCGACAATCGGAACAAAGAGTGTCTTAATATTTGGAGTGCGTAAGCGGAAAAATTCTTTCGGTTTCAGGGAGATGAATCGGACAAGAATCAATGTCGGAACAAGCAGGAAAAGAATTTGACCAATACCCGTGCAGAGCCGGTAACCGGAAATATTTTCAGCGGTGGGTTTAATCCCGAATATCAGGAACGTGATCACACCGCCGACGATCTGATAGAGAATGAACACGATGACGAGCGAAAGCGCTGCAAACAGAATCGGAGAAATACCGAACCGTTCAAGAAGTGTCTGTTGCGGAGCAGGAAGCGGCGGCTGAATTTCAGTCGGAGGCAACTGTTCGTCGGTCATCGGTTATTCTTTAGGAATTTTCGCATTGATCGGTCCGGCAACGCCGACATATTCCACCAGTTCCGCATCGACATTTCCGATTTTGATTTTCGTGCTGACGAGGACAGGCATTTTTCGGTCGTCATCGGTAAGCCAGATATAAATTCTTCCTTCCCCTTTGAACAAACCGCCTTCCTTCACCAGCGGTTCGATAACGATGCAGTTGAATTTCCCGGCTTCCGCTTCTATTGTTTGCCTGCCCCGGAATTTTACGTCGAGCTGGTAGGTGGAATCTTTATAAAAATTTTCCATGTGAACCCGTTGCCCATCGACAAAACCGGAATAATCGAATGTGCGCGACAAATAAAAAGCCGACATCATATCCTGAACGTACGGAGGAATGCGGTACTTTCCGTCGGATGTAACGGCACGATGGTTCACCTGATCGAATGCAACGGAAAAATCCAGCGAATAGCCGCCTTCACGGATATGTTGTTCAAAGCGCCAGGGAAACAACCCTTCGGCATCGACGAATGTATAATAGCGGTCGCGTACCTTATAGAATACATCAAAAAACGGTTTGCTGTTGAGCGTAAATTCCACAAGAAAACATTTCCTGCCGTTATACATCGTGTCTCTCGTTTTCATCGTTCCCTCACCGGCAGTGATGACGCCGTAATTGATGTCGAAACGAAGATATTCACCGCTGGCAAATGCTTTGTTGGGTAATTTTCGTAATGCCTCAATCGGTGCGATCGCTCCGGAATCTCTCATCAAAGAATCCTGTGCAACACGGGTAACAGATGAATCCTCTTTTCGGATGTTCATCAAGTGAATATTCGGATGATCCATCATCGTACCGACGAACCCGGTCAGCATCATCAGCAAGTTTACAACGAGATTTACGTTAATCATCATTCGCTTTTATAAAATCATTTTCGTGAAGGAACCGGCGTGCTGCTGCATATACTTCATCGACTGAAATCGATTCCATACATTCGCAGACCGATGAATTCTGCGATAAACACCGGTGACAATCGATCGGTTTACCGACCGGAGAAAATATTGTTTTCCGTTCGGTGTACGGCGCCCAGCGTTTCGCACTCAATGCCGTCACCTGCGGATACAAACCGATCACGGGAGTTCCGACTGCCGCGGCAATATGAATCGGACCGGTGGAATTTGCAACGAACAATTTTGCCTGTTTCGCGAGAGCGGCATATTCCCGCAATGTCAACCGGTCTACCCATGCCTGTGAACCGGATCCAATCATCGTTTGTATACGGGACACGAGAGCTTCTTCGCCTCGTCCGCCGATCACTAAAATTTTAACGCCCGGAAGCTGAGAAAGTTTTTTTCCAAGTTCACCGAATTTTTCAGCGCTCCAATCCCGTGCCGATCGACCGCTGCCGGGATGAAGAATAACGAGAGTTTCACTCTCTGAGAAACCGGATTCGGTAAGAAGCCGTTTTACAACGTCGACAGATTCCTGGCGGACGGACAACGACGGCTTGACGGATCCTTCCGGAACATCGATTCCGATTGCGCGCAGTAAATGAAGATTATATTCGAGTTCATGAAACTGAGCATCTTTCCGGTGTTCGTACACTTTATTATTGAAGAGAAATGAATACCACCGGTACCCCGTACCGACACGCACCGGAATACGTGCAATCCATGTCATCAATGCAAGTCGAAAACGAGGACGCATATGAAAAACGATATCGAATCGTTCTCGTCGCAGTGTTGAAACGAGATGAAACATCGGAACGGACCGTTGACCATCGTCATAAAAAACAATGTGATCGACAAATCGGCTGTCTTCCACAACTTCAGCCGTATACCGCTGAATCAACATGGCAATATGCGCCGATGGAAAATAATTCCGCAACACCTGCGCAATCGGAAGAGTGAGGATAACGTCCCCGATTCTATCGTTGCGAACGATTAAAATCCGATGAATTGTTTGTTCCAAATGTAAAGCACTCCAATTCGTTCAATTAATATACGCGGAATGCGAGTGAATTGCAACGGAAAGCGGGCAACAAGGCATGAATCTATAAACGGTCAAAAACCTTATCGGTTTTCTCATCAAAAAAATATTCAACCACGGTGATAAAAAAAAACCTCACCGTTCAGAAAGGATACCCATCGAGCGTTGAAGACGGACAAGAAATGAATTGTAATCGAACAATGCCTGAATACGTGTGATGCGCGCGTTGGACAGCGACAACTGTGCATCGGTCACTTCGATCGCCGATCCGACGCCGGCAACGTACTGCCGTTCGGCAAGTCTCATACTCTCTGCCGCTTCTTCAACCAATTTGGAGGTTGCGGCAATGCGATCTTCCGCCTGTTGCACACCGAGATAATTTTGTTCGATTTCCAAAATCATCGATTCCCGGAGAAGTTCCAAACCGGCTTTTGCCGCATCCGTTCCGGCCCTCGCCTGATCAACCTGCGCCGTGACGCTGAATCCTTGGAATAATGGCAAGCTTATAGTCAATCCCGCAGACCAATGACTGTATAACGGAAAATCAAAATTACTCCATGTGTAGGCACCGTTCGCCGAGATTGTCGGAAGATTCTGATCCCATGCCGCGTTGACTAATGCCTGACTCGCTTCCAATCGAGCTTTTGCCGCAACCAAATCGGGTCGCACCGACTCCATCACGGCTTCGGCAGAATCAAGTGTCATGCTAAACGGCGGAATTTCAAACGTATCCTGTACAGCGTATTGTGAAGATGAAAGAATACCCATTGCATTGTCGAGCTGCAGTTTCGCAAGCTGTAATTGATTCTTGGCTACGATAAATCCAACTTGCGCATTCGCAAAATCTACTTCTGCTCTCGTCACATCGAGTTGTGCGACTTTACCGACAGAATAAAATGCCTTTGCCTCCTTGAGGTGCTGTGAGGTTTGTTCGACTGCTTCCTGATTCACGCCGACAACCTGCTGCTGCTGCATATATCCGTAGTATGCGATCCTGACATTGAGAATAATTGTTTGTCGTGTCGAATCGAAGCTTGCCTGTGCTGCATCCACCAGTTGATGGGAAGCGGAAACCTTGTTAATCGTTCTTCCGAAATCGAAAATCGTTTCATTGACCTGCAAAGCACCCGTATAATTATTGTAGGTTTGGGTTCTCACTGGAAATCCCGGAGTATTGAACGCAAAGGTTCCGTCGTTTCGGGCAAATGATCCGTTTGCGCTTATCGAAGGATAATACGTCGATACATTTTGAGTCACCCCGGATGATGCGATGTTCACGCCGGCATTTGCAATTTGTAGTGAGGGATGATTTTTCAACCCCATATCAACCGCTTGATCCAATGTCAGAACATTACTTTTGATATTTGATGATGTTTGAGAAAATCCATTACTCATCGTCAACGCGATCAATATGCAGACAATCCAACAATGTATTGCCGTTTTCATGCAATTGCCTCCGATGTCACTTTTCCTTCAACAGTCTCGTCCTCTTGTGTTTTCAATTCACGTTTGAAGCGTTCTTCAAAAACCGTATAGAGAACTGGAATAAAGAATAATGTCAATCCGGTGGATAGAGTAAGTCCGCCAATGACCGCGATTGCAAGCGGCGCCTGTGTCGACTCGCCGCCGATACCGACAGCCATCGGAATTAATCCTAACACCGTTGCTAACGAGGTCATTAAAATCGGTTTCAATCGTGTAACACCTGCTTTCATGACCGCCTCATGCAAATCTACGCCTCGCATGCGAAGATGATTGGTATAGTCAACAAGCAGAATACCGTTACTGACAACGATACCGACCATCACGATAATTCCCTGGAATGATGTCACCGATAATGTCGTGTTCGTCAAGAACAGCATCCAGAACACGCCGATCATACCAAGCGGAACGGTAAACATGATAATAAACGGATCGATGAGCGACTGAAACTGGGATGCCATGACAACATAGACAAGCATGATCGCCAATCCGAACGCAAGCAGCAGATCGCGGAATGTTTTTTGTTGTTGTTCGACATTGCCTGTCATTTTTATTTCAAAACCGGAAGGAAGCGCAAGCTTGTCAAGTTTTGCCTGAATATCGTTCGCGACACTTCCCAGGTCTCTTCCAAAAACGTTTGCGGTCACATCGATCAGGCGTTGCTGGTATTTCCGGTCGATTTCCACCGGAGAGCTTGACTTTTCGATTTTTGCAATATTTCCCAGCAGGACTTGCTGTCCGCTGTTTGTCGTAATAACAAGATTATTGAGATCATCGATGTTCGACCGATAGTCTTCACTCAACCTGACAAGAATATTGTACTGGTTGCCGTTGACAGGATCAGAATACAAGGATGCAACCGTCCCGTTGATGCATGTACTGATGATGTTGGAAATTTGTGCCACGTCGATACCGAGAATTCCAGCTTTATCCCGATCAATCCTTACACGAAGCTCTGGAAGATTATCTTCCCTGCTCGATTGAACGTCTGTTGCCCCGGGAGTCGAACGAACAGTGTTTACGACTTCTTTGGCAAGAGCCGAACCGGTTTCCAGATCGAACCCGCGAATTTCCACATCGATCGGCGCGTTGGACCCGAAGTTCAAAAGAAACCGGAGAAACCCGCTTGGCGCAATAAACATGCTTGCACCCGGAATTGCATTCAGTTTCGGACGTATGTCTCTAATGATATCAAACAGAGATCGTTTTCGTTGATCGGAAGGAATAAGAGCGATTTGAATATTTGCCGCATGACTCCCGGTATTTCTTCCGAAGAAATTATTGCTCCGTGTCGGCGGAACGCCGACATCCGTGATCATTGCCTGAATTTCCGGAATATTTTTTCGCAATGCATCTTCAATTTGAAGACAAAAATTATTTGTTACTTCCGGACGGGTACCGACGGGCAGTTTTACGGTAACGGTAAACTGTCCTTCATCCTGATCGGGAAAGAATTCCGTCCCGATAAATAATAATAGAAAACCTGAAACTATGGCAAATATCAAAATAAAAACCATTATCAGCGTCCGCCTGTATATATTAAAAAGATGGCTAAAAATGGAGAAGCTGAAAACAATATGTTTACTCAATATCCACTCCAACTGCCTTGAATACCATGTATCCATTGAAGTTATGAAATCACTTGAACGAACTCGAAGCCGGTCGGAAAATTTTTTCGATTCACGGTTCAAATGTTTTTCAGGCGGGAGGTAGTTCAAACACATTAACGGTGTTACGGTCCGTGAAACAAAGAACGAGCCGAACAATGTGATCGTAACCGTAATGGTTAAAGGGATAAACAATAATTTCGCTACTCCGGAAAGAAACACAATTGGGAGAAATACTATCACCGTAGTCAGGGTTGAGATGAAAATCGGCGCTGCAACTTCTTTTGCCGCTTCGAGCGTGGCCGTCATTTTTGACTGGTTCGGTTTGCGCTCATTATAATGGCGGGAAATTGCTTCCAGCTCTACGATAGAGTCATCGACAAGGCGGCCGACGGCAAGTGCCAGTCCTCCGAACGTCATAATATTCAGCGTCACGCCGCTGAACCGGAAAAAGATAAACGCGATCAGAATCGAAAGAGGAATCGCGACAATAATAATGAGTGTTCCCCGAAGATTGCGCAGGAAAAAAAGAATAATCAACATTGCCAGCGCTGCACCGAGGAAGGCTTCCCGCTGAAGTCCGGAAATCGTTTGCTTGATATAGACCGATTGATCGAACGACAACGTCATTTTTACATTCTCGGGAACTCCCGTCAGTTTCGGCAGAGCGTGAAGAACGTTATCGACAACATCCACCGTATTTGCGTCGGCAAGTTTTTGCACACGCAACGTCAAGCCCGGCTTTCCATCGATACGAATGATTTCGGTTTCTTCCTGATAACTGTCTTCCACAGTACCGATATCTCTCAGGCGAATAGGTACACCATCGACAACTTTTACCACGACATTTTCAATCGGCTTCACGACGTTAAACTTGCTTTCGGTTTTCAACGCGTAATCGAATTTCCCGGTTTTTAAATCGCCCGACGGCAGTATGAGGTTCGAATTGGCGACAGCCACTAACACGGTGTTCACAGGAAGTTGAAGAGCTTGAATTCTGCTTCGATCAAGCGTAACATGGATCTCTCTGATACGTCCCCCAAGCACCTGTGCGGAGGCCACGCCGGGAATATGTTCGATTTGCGGCTCGATAACATTCAATCCCAGATCATAAAGATCGCGAGGATCCATTGCTCCCGACACGGCAATATTGCAGACAGGAACACTGGTCAAATCGAATCGCAGTGCAATAGGCTGCGTTATACCGGTCGGAAGAGAATTGAGAATGCGGTTGATATGTTGAACGACGTCAACCAATCCCACGTCGAGATTTGCATTCCAATCGAAATAGATACGTGCCTGTGAAATCCCTTCTTTTGTTGCGGACTGGACATACCCCACATTATTCACCGAGCTAACGCCGCGTTCGATAAATACCGTTACCGCTTGTTCCATATCAAGCGGACCGGCACCGGAATAATACGTAATGACCGAGACGATTGGAATAGAAACATTCGGGAGTAAATCCACCGGCAATTGAGTAAATGAAACATACCCCAACACGAGGATCGTCAGGGCAAAGAGAAACGTGGAAATCGGATATCGAAGAGCGAGTCTAGTTAACCACATGCGGAGCCTGATTATTGTTGTACATTGACTTGTCCACCATCCTTCACGAATTGCTGTCCGATGGAAATAATTTGTTCATTACCGGTAAGTCCTTTTACAATTTCCATATGCGCATTTTGTTCAATCCCTAACACAAGATCATGCCGTTGGGCAATATTGTTTTCAACGGAAAAGACATAAGGACCTTTTTCATCTTTCAAAATAGTTTGTGTCGGCACAGTCACCGCATTGTTATGCTGATCCACGATCAACGCAACATTACAAAACATTCCTGGTTTCAGGAGAAAATCTTTATTCGGAATATCGATTTCAATCGCCATCGTGCGGGTCGAAAGATCGACTGCTCCGCTGATGCGAACCACCGTTCCGGTAAATTCTTTGCCGGGATAAGCATCGACCGTTATCGTGGCAACACGGCCGATATTGACGAGCGGGATGTCCTTTTCCAGAACGTTCACCACGATCTTCATCGCTTCCATATCCATCACGGTGAACAGCGTCGTGTTGTTGGCAACGATATTCGAACCCTGATCGAGATACCGTTTCGTTACCGTTCCGGCAAACGGCGCGGTAATGCGGGCGTAATCAAGACGGATCTTTGCATCTTCGTAATTCGCTTTTGCAACCTTCATGGCCGCTTCGGCATTATCGAGATCCTGTTTCGCCACAAGATTTTGTTCCGACAAATCCTTCGTGCGGTCAAAATTTATTTTTGCATTTTCATACGTTGCAGCATTTTGAAGATAGGTCTGAGATAATTCCGTCGTATCGATCAACGCAAGCATCTGATTTTCTCTGACAACAGTTCCCATATCGACATACACACGCTCAAGATTACCGCTGACTTTCGCGTATATATTTGCCTGCTGGATGGGAATAACATCGCCGGTAAATCGTAAGGCATACACAATCGTTTCACGCTGCGCGGATTCGATCTTGACAATCGGAATATTTTGCCGCCGAATATTCGCACCGGAACTACCGGCAACAATTTTCCATGCCGACAATCCGACGACCACAACGACAATTCCGATCAGAATAAATTTTGTTCTTTTTTTCATAACTGGTTCCGGACAATGAATGATGAATAATCAATTGAGACGATGCACAAATTCTTTTTTCTTACGATCCGGCGAACACAATCCCCGAATGAAAATTTCCGCGATGAGTTCGAATTCTTTTTGCAATGCTTCATAATACCGGCGCTCGATTTGCGTGGTTGTCGTTTCACGGATCGCGCGCAACCGCAAACCCTGCATAATGTGCAGGACGGCTCTCGCCACCGCCTCCGGCGAAGCTACACAAAACTCACCCGATGCCTTCCCCTGCCGGACAATGGACGTTAGTAATTTTATTTCTCGCCCGGCAAACTCGACAAACAAAGCACGAATTACCGGTTTGAACTTTGTCGAAAATTGCGATTCGAGCACCTGAAGATTGATCATCCGGGAAAAATATTCGAACCTCAACCGGACATATCGCTTCATTTTATCCGAAGCCGAAAACGATTGCTTGTGCATGTCGACGATGCTCCGGAGAAACGTTTCATGTTCACGGGCAAGCACTGCCTGAAACAGATTTTCCTTCGTCGGGAAATAATAGTACAGCGATGCTTTTGCCATGCCGATATCGCGCGCGATTTCGTCCATCGTTACTTTGGATAGACCGAATTGCTCAAACCGGTACCGTGCCGCATCAAGAATTTGGGTCTTCACTTCTTGGAATTATGTTTGAAAAAGGAATAAAAAAAGGATTCGACTTTTAGACCGAATTAGTCTAAAATTAGAAAAAAATACCCTGAGAGTCAAGAATTTTGTTGAGAGGGAAGTGAACCGCCGACATCGCCGAGAACAATTATTGTTCGCGGCAAGCAGCATTTTCACATGAGATAAGCATGGGGAATAGGGTGTCCGGGCCGTTCGACATCCCACAATACCGTCATGATCCAGAATCGTCCGTGTTCCCGCACGATTTGAATACTGTTAATGCCACGCTGTATGGATATGGAACCTGCCTCCGCATCTTTTGTTTCATAGGTGCTGAACACATGAATAATATTGCCGAACATCTGTGTCCGCCGGGCAATCTCGGTTTCCAGAAAACCTTTCCGCTCCAATCCGCTGATGACGATGATTTCCCTTGATTGCGTGACAAAGGATTCAAGATCAAGCGAAGAAAATTCCGCATCACGATCGGCTTTTGAAGGAATCAACCGGCCGTCGCGATGAAAGATCGTCCGCAACCGGTCATAGTTCGGTTGTTTTCCGGGAGCGAACGATACCGATTCATAGAGCGCTTTGATGATCCCGTCCAGCGACGAAACGTCGGCAGGATCCGCTACAAGTTTATTTTTACTGACTCGAGCTTTCGGCATTGGGACACAATATACATCACCCCTTTTTCATCTGCAATTGTGCGGCGACAACCGTCACCTGTTTCGGAAAAGATTAAATTTTTTAATTTCTGGGGCTCAATCTCCTCAAATAAAAAGGGCGATCATCGTTAAATGACCGCCCTCTGGTGGATTAGGTAGATATTGAATTTGGACAAATGAATGATAACAAATCACCGCCTTCGTATCAATACCTCTTACCTCAATTACCTGATTTTATTTAAAATTGTAGAAACGAAAATCCTTAAAATTCCGGTGTATTCATAAAAATATCTTTCCCACGAATATCCTTCCGACTTGATGAGCGACACAGAGCCGTTGATGTCAGAGGCTGGAATTGGTAAATTGGTGTGGGGAAAATCTCCAAAGCAATGGGCTACATATCCCCAATCCCTAAGGGTGGCTGCCTCCGGCCACCCTTCTTTTTTACAACTTTTTTTCGAGTGATTTGATCTCGTCCAGAATTTGTTTGTTGCGTTCAAGATATCGGTCAACATTTTCCCCTCTTTTACTTGCCTCTTTTAATTGACGGAGATTATCTTCAGCAATTTTTTGTAATTTTTCCCGTTTGATAAAATTCAGCGCCTCTTCAGCAATCTGTTGCGGCATTCGTTCTGTGTCCGATGCCGCTTTTTCCCACCGCTTGCTGATCGTGTATTTGTTGAAGACGATATCGGCTATCAATCGCCGGAGAGAGTCATCCCTCGTTTCATCCATCAGCGAATTGGCGTCGATCGACATCCCTTCTTCGATACGATCGAGCAGAAGTTTGATCATTTTTTTTGTTTCCGGATGATCCAGCGATCCAATATCAATTTGAGAAAGAATAAATTGAACCACATCAGATCCTCCTTCGAGCATGGCAAGGAGCAATTCTTTTTCCGCCGGGGGGATCGCTCCGACCGGTTTTGCAGTTGTTAAAGCAGTTTCATTCGACCCGGCAGGCACAGAACGCATTCGTTGCTGGCGTCCGGTTGTGCCAAGAATTTTTTCGAGCTCGCGATAAAGCGTCGATTCATAAAGCTTATATTTTTCGGCAACCCGTTTGATATAAAAATTCCGCTTCAGCTCGTCTTTCATTTTCGCAATAGTCTGAATGATCGTCCGGACAACCAGCGCCTGTCCTTCCGGCGTTTTCAATTTCCCCTGCCGCTCATACGCCTGGGCGATGAAATCGACAAACGAAACCGCTTCATCCAGAATTTTTTGAAATGCCGCACCGCCGTTTTTCTTAACGAACGAATCGGGATCATCGCCTTCCGGCAATGATGCAACGCGGACATCGAGATCATGCTCAAGAATCAAATCGACACCGCGCAGGGCAGCACTTGAACCGGCAGAATCGGCATCATACATGATCGTGATGTTTTTCGTATACCGGCTGATGAGAAGAATTTGTTCGACTGTCAACGCAGTACCGCTCGATGCAACGACGTTTTTTATTCCTGCCTGAAAAACAGAGATAAGATCGGCGTATCCTTCCACCAAAACGGCAAAATCCTCTTCGCGAATTGATTCTTTCGCCTGAAACAATCCGTACAAAATCTTACTCTTATTATAAATAAGCGTTTCCGGCGAATTGATATATTTCCCGAGCGGATCATCTTCACGAAGCTTGCGAGCACCGAAACCGACGGCGCGACCGGTCGAAGAAAATATCGGGAACATTGCCCGCCCGCGGAAATAATCGAAGTATGTTCCGTCATCCCGCTTGCGCACCAACCCCGCTTTTTCAAGCAATGAAGAAGAAAAGCTTTTTTGCTCACCGAATTTGATGATGGCATCCCACGAATTCGGTGCATAGCCAAGGCCGAATGTGCGGATCGTCTCATCGGTGAAGCCGCGTTTATGAAAATAATCAACGGCAAATTTTCCTTCACCCGACTCGATCAGAGCTTTGTAATAAAAGAGACCGGCTTCCCGGCAAATATTATAGAGGTCTTCCTGCTCGCTGACCGCCTGATCGTCGGCAGACGAACCTTGCGGCAGTGCAATTACGGCTTTCTCTGCAAGAGAACGGACAGCTTCAAGAAATGAAACTTTTTCATATTCCATTACGAACGTAAACACGTTGCCGCCGACGCCGCAACCGAAGCAGTGATACATTTGCCGGTCAGGCGAAACATTAAACGACGGCGTTTTCTCGGTATGAAACGGACAAAGCCCGAGAAAATTCTTGCCGCGCTTTTTCAGTTTTACAAAGCCGCCAATGTGATCGACAATATCGATGGCGTTGCGGACTTCGTCGATTTTTTCTTGTGGAATACGCACGAATATTGATTACAAATTAAGGTTTTACAAAGATAATGTGACGAATGTGCGATTCACCTCCAGCCAAGCTCCTTCGTTGAAGGTGAATCGCACGTTACGAAATGTAAGAAAATTGAGCGAGGGAAACAATGGCAGATTACTACGACGGCAACCCACTTTGCAAAATCCCGTCAGTCTGAGCGAAGTCGAAGACTGTTCTAAGCTTGCTTGGGACATGGTTCGACTACGCTCACCATGACGCTTGGTTTTCATGACAAAGGCACCCATCTCCCCAATGTTTTCATATTATTTGCACTTCACTTTCCCATTGTGTATTTTTAAATAGTAAATTCCGGATAAATCCTGACAACCGTCTATGAAATTTCTTAAAATCGGCATCATCATAATTATTCTCGCCGCCGGCGTCATACAACTGTTTCCGCCGGAACAGAATATTTCTTCTGCATCATCAGGAAATGAAATGGCAAATGCCTTTGTTGTTCCTGCCGATGTTCAATCGATCCTCAAGCGCTCGTGCTACGACTGCCACAGCAACAACACCGTCTATCCGTGGTACGCTCACGTTCAGCCGGTCGGATGGTTCCTCAATAATCACATTCAGGGCGGGAAGCGACATCTCAACTTCGATGAGTTCACGGAATACACGCTGACGAAACAATACAGGCGGTTGAAAGACATCGCCGAACAAATCGAGGAAAAAGAAATGCCCCTGACATCGTATTTGCTCATTCACCGGTATGCTGTACTTACGGCTGACGAGAAAGCGGCAATCATCAACTGGACTGCCGCCATGCAGGATTCAATGAAAGTACATTATCCCAACGACAGTCTCGATCGTCCCGAACCATCTCCCAAACCGTCATGGAATCCTTAAACGATCTGAAAAAATTCGGCGACACGCTCGGCACGCAGGAAAAAGCCATGCCGCTGCTCTTCGTCGGACATGGCAGTCCGATGAATGCCATCGAGGAAAATGAATTCAGCAATGGCTGGAAAGCCGTCGGGAAAGAACTTCCGAAACCGAAAGCTATTCTTTGCATTTCGGCACACTGGGAAACGCGCGGAACATTTGTCACTGCAATGGAACAGCCGCAAACCATTCACGACTTTTACGGTTTCCCTCAGGAATTATCTGAAGTGGAATATCCTGCGCCTGGCAATCCTCAATTAGCGAAACAGACGAAAGATGTTGTCAAGCATACCGATGTGGAATTCGATAACCAGTGGGGACTCGATCACGGATGCTGGAGCGTATTGAAGCATTTGTATCCCGCCGCCGATATTCCGGTCATACAATTAAGCATGGATTACACCAAACCGGCGCAATGGCATTATGAACTTGCCCAAGAGCTTGCCGTGCTTCGGAAAAAAGGCGTACTTATTATCGGAAGCGGAAACATGGTGCACAATTTGCGGCTGATCGATTGGCGTCATCCTTCCGGCGCATTCGATTGGGCGGAAGAAATGAACGAAACATTCAAACAAAATATTCTCAACGGCAACAGCAAACAACTCATCAACTATACTTCCCTCGGCATGCCCGCGGCGTTAGCGATTCCGACGCCGGAACATTTTCTCCCTCTTTTATATGTTTTGGGATTGAGAGAGAAACAGGAAACCGTCACCATCTTCAACGATAAAACTGTCATGGGCTCCATTTCTATGACATCGTTGAAGATCGGCAGTTAATCAAAAAAAAAGCTGTTGGAAATACTGAATTCCCAACAGCCATATATGTCAAACCAAGTTTAATTAATTCTCTTCTACAGTCACTTCTTTCTTTCGCGTCTTGGCCTTTCCGTTTTTACGCTTGAACGGCTTTTCGGTCGGCGGGACATGATTCTTGGGGTCCTCTTCCAGATCGGGATATGTAAATATTTCGTATTTATAGTTTCGAAGAATGATATTTTTCCCTGCCCTGCCGAGAACATACTGCGGAAGAAGAGGAATTTTTCCGCCGCCGCCGGGCGCATCGATCACGAATTGCGGAATGGCAAGTCCGGATGTATGCCCGCGTAATTTATCCATGATTTCCAATCCCTTGCTGACCGGCGTCCGGAAATAATCCGTCCCCTTTGTAATATCCGCCTGATAGAGGTAATATGGTTTCACACGCATCGCCAGCAATTTGCGGACTAATTCAAGCATAACATCGGGATCGTCATTCACGCCTTTCATCAGGACCGCTTGATTGCCGACAGGGCAACCGGCATCGGCAAGCATTTCGCAGGCACGTTTTGCTTCCGGCGTGCATTCCCACGGATGATTGAAATGGGTATTCACATACACAGGATGATATTTTCTGATTACTTTGCAAAGCTTCGGTGTGATGCGCTGCGGAAGAACGCACGGCATTTTCGTGCCGAGGCGAATGATCTCGACATGCGGAATCTCGCGCAAACCTTTGAGAACGCGTTCCAACAGGAAATCGGTCAGCATCAGCGGATCGCCGCCGGAAAGAATCACATCTCGGATTTGAGGATGCTTCGCAATATAATCGATGCCGTCCTGAATATATTTCATATTGATTTTTGTCGAGTCGCCGACTTTGCGCTTGCGCGTGCAGAACCGGCAATACATCGAACATTGACTGGTCGTCAGGAACAAAACACGGTCTGGATACCGGTGAACAATACTCGGCACCGGACTATGAGAATCCTCGGCAAGCGGATCTTCCAGAAGTCCGTCTTCCACCAATTCCCGTGCATCGGGAATACATTGCAGCCATATCGGATCGCCCGGATACCGGATCAGGCTCAGGTAATACGGATTGATGCGTGTATGAAACAGGGAATTCAATTTTTCTGCCAGACTGCGATCGAATCCAAACCGCTCGACCAAATCTTTACCGCTGTCGACGCTCTGACGCAACATTTCCTGCCAAAGTTCCATTGCTTATCTTAACTCCTCATGATTGTGAGAGATATTTTCCGTACACCACGAGATCGTCGCCTCTTTTATAGTAATCTTTGATTCGTGCGACTTCTGCGTAATGGTTGTTCAAATAAAACCGCCGTGTGTGTTCGTACTTCGGTTGCGACGATGTTTCCGCCACAACCAACCTCCCTCCATGCGAAGCAATACGCGATTCCGCATGATGCAACAATTGTTTACCGATCCCTTTATCGTGTAATGATGGTCTCACGGCAATCCAGTACAAATCGAATGTACCGACCGTACCGGGCGTCGGACCGATGCAATAATAGCCCATCACATTCCCCGACTCGTCGACGCCGGTAAAGATTTCATAATCTTTCTGGTGTGGATTGCCGAGCGTCGTATCGATAAGTTCGAGCGCAATACCGACTTCTTCGTTGGAAAACACATCGGTATCGACAAGCAATGCATGGATATGCTCACGGTGGTTGCGTTCTAATGGTCGGATGACAATCAGAGTGTCCGCTCCACTGCACATTCGACAATTTTTTCGACGAGATCGTCAAACGAATAACCGTAGGCACCTGCCGAACGGGCAAATCCGGCATCATCGGAAATATCGGGATTCGGATTGACTTCCAGAATATACGGCTGGTGGTCTTTACTCAACCGGAAATCCACACGTGCATAATCCCTGCAGCCGAGATGTTGATATGCCTTGAGCGCCATATTTTTTATGACAGTCTCCAGTTCCGGCGGCAGTAACGCGGGGCAAACGCCGCGTGTGTGTTCGTATTCTTCCGTGCCCTTCATCCATTTTGCGTTGTACGTGATGATACGATGGTATTCTTTTGGCAGGGTCGACATATCGATTTCGGAAATCGGAAATACAGTCGGTTTGCGGTTTCCCATAATGGCAACATTGAGTTCACGCCCGTCGATATATTCTTCAACCAAGGCGGATTGATCGAATTGTTCGAAGATATAGCGAACGCGTTTTTTCAATTCATTGAAATTCGAAACCACCGACGCGGTTTCAATGCCGATACTGGCATCTTCCCGTGACGGCTTGACGATCAACGGATAGACCATGCTTTCATCAATCGATATTTTTACCGGACTGGTGATAAGCTGATACCGCGGCGTCGGCAAACTGTAGTGCATCAATATTTCTTTCACACGAACCTTATTCAATGCGGTGCCGAGCGTCAACGGATTCGATCCGGTATAAGGAATTTTCATCAATTCATAAATACCGACGACATGCATCTCATGAACGGAAATATTCCCGATACTTTCACAAAGATTGAAAATGACATCGGGCTGTGTGTCCCGTAGAAAATTCACCAGCTTTACAATATCGCTATCGACATTATAAATCACCGTCTTGTAACCAATGTTCTGTAGTGCACGGGCAATATCTTCTTTTTCTTCCAGCACACCGACTTCCGAAAGATCCGTCAATACCTCAACATTGGAGGTATTCACGAGTTTGCTTCCTTCCTGCAATACCCCAGCTTCGGAAATATATTTCCGTCCCGATTTCGTCTGGACAGTCGGCTCGTTGTAGATAATTGCAACCAGTAATTTTTTTCTCATGCAAACTCCTCAGTTTGTTGTTCGGAAGGATGACGGTGATGTCGCAGCTAAGCCGTTTCGGCCTGCGGCAAGCGCAAGAACTATTTGTATCAATTGATTATAACCGATGCCGGCAGCACGGGCGGCTTTTGGGAAACAAGAATTGTCTTCAGGATTGGGAAGAATACCGGGTAACGGATTCAGTTCCAAAATATGAGGAACACCGTTCGCATCGAGACGGACATCGATACGGCACCAGTCACGACAGTGCAGAACGGAAAATGCTTTCCGGCAGATCGATTCTATTTCATGACGAAGACTTGGTGAAAGCTCCGCCGGACATGCAAAAATATCGAGCGGCGCGTCCGAGGTATCCCAAATCCATTTCGCCTCATACGAATAAATCGGATTGACGTTGTTCGGTAATGAATCGAATTTGATTTCGACAATGGGAAGAACGACCGTATCGTCACCGTTTCCCAGCATCGCAACAGTAAATTCGCGTCCGCCGAGATATTCTTCCACCAGAACCGGTTCATCGTACCGGTGAAGAATATTCATCACTTCGTTTTCGAGCTCTTTCGTGTTACGGACAATCGACGAATTAAAAATTCCCTTGCTCGAACCTTCATGAAGCGGTTTAACAATACTTGGAAATCGTACTTTGTTGTGAGCCAATTCAGATAAATGGGTGATACGGTAAAAAGCAGGAGTGGGGATATGATAATAAGAAAGAATTTCTTTTGTTCGTGATTTATCCAGACAGGTTGCAAGAGTCAACGGATCGGAACCGGTATACGGCAATTGCAGAAATTCCAGGATTGCCGGAATTTGTGCTTCTCGCGAAATGCCGTATAAACCTTCGCTCATATTAAACACGATCTCCGGACGCTCCATGCGCAAACGCTCGTACGCATTTTCATCCGCTTCGATCATCGATACATCATGACGTTCAGCAAGCGCCCGTTGGACGGCACTGATTGTCTCAGATGTATCCCATTCGGCATAACGATCGGAAATCTGTTGCGGGGAAGGTTGTTGGTTCGCTTTCAGGATGGAAAGTGCACCTCGTGACTGATCGGGAGGTTCATCATGTTCATCCGTCATCAATTGTTGTGTAGCATCTTCCTTTTTTTGATTGTACACAAGCGCTACGCGCATCGACTGTGTTTGCGAAGGAAGATCTAACAAATGTCTCGTGCAATCCTCTCGAATAGTTGAACATAATTTTTTTAAACAATCGTCCGCGACAGCACGAGTGTTTAAATGTTACACGTGTAATATAATCATTTTATTCTTTTTGTCAAGCGGAAAATGCATTTTTCGCCGCGATGACAAATAAAATCCGATGATGATGGTACAACGAATCGACGAGGATGGTACTGGAAAAATTTTTACGAATGAATTATGCACCCTGAAGATTCGACATCGAGTCTCTGATCCTTCCTTCAAAGTGCTTCCGGACCGGTTGATGTTCGGGAAGACGGAGATGCGGGTCGTCGTCGATCATCGTGAACGCTTCATGACGTGCGAGAGATAAAATGTCGCCGTCGGTAAGAAGATTAGCAAGCTGAAGAGCGGGTAATCCGCTTTGTCTCGTTCCAAAAAAATCTCCCGGACCCCTCAAATCCAAATCAATTTCGGCGATTTTGAACCCATCCGTCGTCTCTACCATCGTCGAAAGACGTCGGACTGCTTTTCCTTGATCATCCAACAACGTACCATTACCGAACATCGACACAGTTCGTTTCATCATGCCCCTCATCCAATTCGGAGCGATCAAAATGCAATAGGATTGTTCGCTCCCTCGTCCTACCCTACCCCGCAACTGATGAAGCTGTGCCAGACCGAACCGTTCGGCATGTTCAATGATCATAACGGATGCATTCGGGATATCGATACCGACTTCGATGACAGTTGTCGCCACCAGGATGTCGATCTTTTTCTCCTTCAATGATGCCATGACCTCTTCTTTTTCATCCGACTTCATCCGACCGTGAAGCAAACCGAGCCGAAGATCGGGAAAAATTTCCGATTTGAGGTATTCATAACTCTCGGTCGCGGCTTTCAAATCCATCTTCTCGGATTCCTCGACCAACGGATAGACGATATATGCCTGCCGCCCTTTTTGAATTTCTTGCCGGACGAAAGTATATACCGCCGGCTCTTCGGATTCAAATCTCAGGATGGTCTTAATTGGTTTACGGTTCTTGGGTAACTCATCGATAACAGAAACATCCAGATCGCCGTAAACGGTGAGAGAAAGTGTGCGCGGAATGGGTGTTGCCGTCATAACGAGAATATCGGGCTGTGGTCCGCCGGTTGAGGCAGTTCCTTTGCCCCGCAATGCGACCCGCTGGGCAACGCCGAAGCGATGCTGTTCGTCGATAACGACCAGTCCCAGCATCGCAAATTCAACATCTTCCTGGATCAGCGCATGAGTTCCGACAACAATGGAGGCAGAACCTCTTCGGATATCTTCCAGAATATCTTGGCGAAGTTTTGATTTTTGATTACCGACCAGAAGCCGGATGTTGACCGGAAAGTCTTTCAACAACGAAGCCAACGTACGGAAATGCTGTTCAGCCAGAATTTCCGTCGGCGCCATGAATGCCGTTTGATAACCATTATCAATGGCAATCAGCATTGCAAGCAGTGCCACGACCGTTTTTCCACTGCCAACATCTCCCTGCAATAACCTGTTCATTGGTTTGGAAGACTTCATATCTCCGGCAATCTCTTTCACGACACGAACCTGGGCTTTCGTCAATTGAAACGGCAAAGAATCCACAAGCCGTCGGGCGAGTTTGCTTTCGACGTTGAAGGCAATCCCCGGCGTTTCCACTTTGATGCTTTTTCGACGCAACGCCATCAACAATTGCATCGTGAAAAACTCATCGAATATCAAACGGCGGCGCGCGGCGGCAAGGTCTTCTTGCGAATCGGGAAAGTGTATCGAACGTATCGCATGCTGCAGAGGAATTAATTCGTTACGGCGTAATGTTGTCGCAGGCAACGATTCTTCCAGATATCCGGCAAACTCGTCGACTGTGGCGCGCATAATTTTCCGCAACCCTTTGAGATTCAGATGAACATCTTTCATCTCTTCCGACGAACCGTATTTCGGCACGATGCCTTTGGTATGAAGAAATCCCTGAACATCGCCTCCGTCATCTTCATTGCCGGAAAGCCGGTCGATAGATGGATGAATAAATTGCGGACGCTTCCCAAATGCGGTGACTTTTCCCGAAACGGCAAGCATTTCACCGACCTCGAAAGCTTTTTTGAAATATTGCACGCTCCGGAAAAACACAAGCTGAATCGTTCCGGTCTCATCGCCCAACATTATGACGAACCGCTGCTTGGGAGACCTGCCGATGACATCGTATGTCCGGACAGTTCCGATAACGGTAAGCCATTTTCCGCTATTGATGTGCTTTTTCAGATTGCCGATCTTTTCTATGTTTCGCAAATCGATATAATCGAATGGAAAATAGTAGAGAAGATCGTGAACGGTAGAAATCCCGCGTTCGCGAAGAGTCGCCGAGCGTTTCGGTCCGATTCCTTTTACAAACTGAACGGGAAGCTCAAGCGTTCGTTCTTGATGGTGTGTCGACATGGATGAAAAGATACGAACAGGCAGAGGAAATAGCAATTCCCGGTAATGAAAAACTAACTTTCAATAAAAAATGAGACCCCATCTGTAATCTTCCCCTCCCAAAGGGATGCCTTCGGCATAAAAAGGGGAAGATGTCGTTGCAAAGCAAACATCCTCTCCTCTTAGGAGAGGATTATAGGTGAGGTCTGT
>Ga0265322_10000171_pt1 | contig 29837 bp, 33 predicted proteins | sample 41222metaG_FD_193584 | JGI IMG/M metagenome (GOLD analysis project Ga0265322, IMG submission 193584) | Rhizosphere microbial communities from Carex aquatilis grown in University of Washington, Seatle, WA, United States - 4-12-22 metaG | ecosystem: Host-associated > Plants > Roots > Rhizosphere...
AACAAGAAATGACGGCTGCAGAGAAATCAAGAAAGGAAACATACAATAATCATGATCACATCAAAGCAGGAGACAAAATAGAGGATATATGCTTAGTCGCATTAGAATACACAAAAGATAACGATAAAAAATAAAATCAATTCTTAGAACTGACATTCCTTGCAATCCATCTTGCATCTCTTGAACTCGCCGTATTTCATAGTCCACTCTTTGATTTTCTTTATTATCTCTATGAAATCATCGCCGCGCTTAGTTAGAGAGTACTCGGATTTTATCGGTACTGTTGATGAGTCGACTTTTTTTGTTATGACGCCCTCTTTTTCAAGTTCTTTAAGTCTTGTCGAGAGTATCTTTGGTGTGAGTTGGGGTAATTTGCTCTTGAGTTGATTGTATCGTTTCCATTTATTCTCGCCTTTGTACAGTTCAAGTAGTATTACGAGAGTCCATTTCTTTCCAACTAGATTTGATGCAGAATATACTGCGCAATTTTTATCCATCATTTCACCTAAGGATATAAACTATAACGTATTTATATAGCTATTGTTTTTTATACCTTATATACATAATATATCACAAAGATTAAATATAGTGCAGTACAAGTATTATGAAAGAGGTGAATATGTTGTTCGGAAAGAAGACAGCATTCTTTGAGGTAGAAGATTGGGAAAGAGACTATCTGAAGAAAAACCTTAAAGGCCTTAGTATAACTTTCTTCAATAAACCTCTTAGTCTTGATAACATATCAAAGGTTAAGAATATCGAAATTTTCGGAGTGTTCATATATTCGAAGATCACAAAAGATATTCTGGATAAACTCCCGAAACTTAAGATTATCGCAACGATGAGCACTGGATACGATCATATTGATATGAATGAATGCCGTTCAAGAGGCATAATAGTATGCAACGTCCCATTCTATGGAGAAAATACCGTTGCAGAACATACATTTGCGCTGATATTGAACCTTTCAAGAAAGATTACAGAATCCATCCATAGAACTCATAAGAACGACTTCACCGTCGATGGACTTAGAGGTTTTGACCTTAAGGGAAAAACTCTTGGGCTTATAGGTACTGGTCACATCGCGGCACACGTCGCACGGATAGCGAATGGCTTTGAGATGAACCTTCTAGGTTATGACATGAACCAAGACCAGGAATTGATACAGAAGTACGGCATGAAATATGTCGACTTAAACAACCTTCTGAAGAACTCGGACGTAATATCACTGCATCTCCCGTTGAACGATAAGACAAAACACATCATAAACAGTAAGAATATCTCTCTAATTAAACCAACATCATTACTTATCAACACGGCGCGCGGAGGACTCATCGAGACAGATGCACTGTTCAAGGCAATCAATGGAAAAAAGATCGCTGGTGCAGGACTCGATGTACTTGAAGAGGAGGCTGTGATAAAAGAAGAGAAGCAATTACTATCGCAAGAATTCAAAGCCAAATACGATCCTAACACGGTCCTAGAAGATCACATGCTATTAAGATTCGACAACGTTCTTATAACACCACATAACGCCTTCAATAGCGAAGAAGCGTTAAAAAGAATTCTAGATACGACCATAGATAACATAAACGCGTACAAGAAGAAGTCATCTGCCAATGTCGTGAAGTAAATTTATAAATAACTTCAGGTAAGTATAATCATGCATGAAACAGTATTCGCAAAAAAGATAATAGAAGAGGCAGAAAGGCACGGTACAGTAACAGAGATCAATCTTGAGATTGGAGAGCTGGCACCCGTTCCAACAGAAGAGCTAGTCGATTGCATAAAAGGAATCGTCACATGGAAAGTCAATTACAAAGAGACGCCAAGCAAAGTCGAGTGCGAATGCGGCTACGAAGGCAGACCGACAATCCTTGAAAGGGGTCACGATTATTTTTACATCGAATGCCCAAAATGCCATGAAATTCCAAACATTTTAGAAGGACAAGATATAAAAATAGTAAGCGTCAAGGTAAAATAAAATGTGTTTACTAGTTCCAGGAAAAATAATAAAGATAGAAAAAGACGAAGCGATAGTAGATTATGACATAGAAAAAAGAAAAGGAATGCTCCTAGACGAAGGTTATAACGTCGGCGACTACGTCATGATACAAGGAGGCATCATAGTCCAAAAAATTCCAGAAAAAGATGCACGCAGTGCTTTAGAATTGTATAAAAAGGCAATAGCTAATTCTGAATAATTCTAAAATAATTATACAAAATGATTGGGTATAAGATTCCTGGACTGAATAGCTCTTATAGTATACTTCTTAAGATTATGGACCTGCTCATTATTTAATTTTTTTCCGGCGAATCCCCAATGTATAGCGACATGATCTCCTAATTTTATGTCTGGAAGCATTTTCCTATCATATACAACGGTTTTTTCATCAGGAACAAGGCTCAGAAGACCATCTTTCGTTTCCAATTGGTCCGTCTCCACAATCAATTTATCATCAACTATGTGTAATATTCTACCGGCACTCGGTCTGCAGTTATCCATGTTCTGGATTGTCGTCTTCACATGACCTGTTACATTTCCTACCCCGACGTACATCACATGGAATGCATGGTGAGGGAATGCACCTTTTGGCATATTTATTATAAGTTCATCGCCAAGGTTTTTTGGAAGTCCTCTCTGAACCAATCTCTCTACGAGTTCGCACATATCTTTCTCATTGAATTTGTCGAGCAGAGAATTTCCTATCCAGTAAGCTTCTACCACATCATGATCCAAGAAATCTTTTCCATGTTTCTCAGATATGAATTTGAGGTACGGGTAGAGTGCTTCAAATTTTTTGAATGACTCCCGTATCTTTTCAGCCAACTCTGCACTCCTATCCTCTCCAGTTATATATTTATAGAATAATTTTGAGCCTTCTGATGGTCCACAATAATTCAAAGCGTTCGTTATATAAGAAAATCTTCCTGCTAATTCATAGTCATCGCCATCATTAATATTAATATTTTTTTCCGGCATAATCACTCACCTACTCGCTCTCCAACAACTAATCTCACTAAGCTTCCGTAATATGCAATCAAAAGAACTCCTAGCAGAGTGAGGATTATTCCAAGAGCATCAAACAACGTAACAACATATCCATTCATCATCCAGCTCAATATAACTGTGACTGGCCCACCAAGAGTTAGTATGGCAGTCGCCTTGATCAGCGTCGTACCTTTCAGTCCGTTGTAAAAAGTAATCACATATAACAATAGCAATACAGAGCTTATGATTATCCAATAATATTGTCCTAAATTCATTGACCATATCATCGAGGATTTTCCTGTCGCGAACAGGAACAGCAATATAAAAAATGAACCAAAGAACATCCTTCCCCAGGCGACTATATTTCCAGATATATCTTTTGAAGCCTTGCTGAGAAGCTTTTTCGATAATAGATACTCGACGCTCCAAAATATTACCGATATTAACACCAATATAATTCCATCCGATAATTTTATATCAGGTCTTACCATGAAGTATGTTCCTATTAATAGCAGGATCGTTCCCATAACATTCTTCCATTCAAGTTTTTCTTTAAGGAATACTATTCCGAGTATCAATGCGTAAACAAATATTGTTTTCTGCAAGAAAGACGCTGCACTTCCTGTCGTCAATTGCAGTCCCCTAAAGAACAATAGGAAAGGTATTGAACCTCCAACAAGTCCTATGAGAGAAAGTTGTGTCCATTCTTTCCAGTCAAGCTTTTTTATATAGTTGAAATTCTTGTATAATATTATTATACAGAACAGTAGGACAGCAACAACAATATTTTTTGCGAATGTGAACACCGACGAATCAAATCCCTTGACCGCATAACTATTCAGAAATATCGATACTCCAGATATCACAGCTGTCAATAATATAAGATTCTGTCCATTCAAATTTTTCAAAGCCATTTTTTAACCTCAGCAGATATTGATTCTATATCCCCAGCCATAGGGATGCCAATAATCCGTATATTTTTCTCGATGCCTAACCCTTTCATCAATTTAAGGAAAAATCCCAAGTCGAAATCATGAAGACTAATAATGTTTCTTGACTTTAACTGATTAATGTCTGTTATAAGCATCGGCTTCTTTATATTTTTCACAACGTCAAGTATGGTTATATCGCCTTCTATATATAATAGATCATCGGGGTTCCTGCAATGGATTATCGTTGCATCCATATAGTTCGCAATCTTAAGAGCGAAATTATCTTCGGCGAGGTATTCATTTCCAAAAACGTATAGCGTCTTCATTGTGTATTCCTGTTCCGTGAAACTTCTAGTCTCATATACCTTTTTCATATATCGTCCCAATTTACTTCAAGGAAATGTGCGCTGCATGAGAAGCATGGGTCATAGCTTCTTATCAATTTCTCGACGTCCATTATTATGTCTTCTTTTTTCTTGTCTAGGACGGTAGGTACGTATTTTCTTATGTCTTCCTGCATGTTGAGCAGGTTCTGTGCTGTAGGCGTTATTATGTTTGCATATGTTATGTATCCTTTGTCATCAAGTATATATTCGTGCCAAAGCGTTCCTCTAGGTACTTCTATACATCCGACTCCTCTTCCTGCCTTCAATGGGATTTTTTCAAGCGGCTCATCCTGGATTTTCAATTTTGAGCATATGCTTATCGCATGATCCAGGCAATGTACTATCTCTATCGCTTGGGCGATATTATTATGGAATGGATTCTTTGACGGCAATTTCAATCCTGATTTTTCAAGTAGCTCTTGAGCGTTCGGACTCAATTGCTCGTGGTTGTTATTGAATCTTGCAAGGGCTCCGACAAAATATCTATGATCGCTCTTCACGACAAAATTTGCAGTAGAGCGCTCTTCATGGTATTCTGTTATGAACTTTTTATAATCCTTTTTCTTGAAACAAGTATTTCCTGAGCAGAATTCTCCGTCAAGCATTGCGTATTCATGATAATCTTTCAGCGAGAACCATTCTCCGGCTGTCTCTTCTTCAGGATATTTCAATTTGAAGAATAATTCACATGTCTTCACGGCATCATCCTTTGCGTTCTGGAGCTCTGTAGCAAGATTCTGCATATCTTCTTGCGTAGGAAGCTTCAGCCAGCCGCCAACCGTTGCAGAGACCGGATGCAAATCTCGCCCAGCAAGTATCGTCAATATTCCGTTTCCAGCTTTTATGAGTGTCAACGCCCTCTTCAATTCTTTCTTGTATTCTGGCGCCATCGCAAGCGCAGATTCGTATCCTAGATAATCCGGTAATGCCAAGAAATATAGGTGAGTGGCATGACTTCTAATTCGCTCTCCGAGCGTCAATAATTTTCGCAACTCTTTTGTCTGTTTAGATGACTCAAACCCCAAAGCATCCTCTATCGCCGTGATTGCCGCAATGACATGAGCAGAGCTGCATATCCCGCATATTCTAGACGTTATCTCATGTGCCTCAGTGTATTGTCTCCCTTTCACCAGGCCCTCGAAATATCTTGAACCCTCAACACTCGATAATTCGCACTTTGTTACTTCTCCATTCTTTATCTGTAAATCTAATTTTGCGTGCCCTTCTATTTTTGTGATGTGATTTAACGTTATGTCCTTATCCATGTGTCTCTCCCGGTTTTTGTGTTTGTGTTGCAGGTGCGATAGTTGTTTCAATCTGCTCATTAGTGTGCTTCATTACCTCTTCAAGCATAGGAAGTTTCAGCCCAGCAAACGTTCTCATCCTATCCTGAATGAATTTATCATCGAAACCCTTGCTTCTCAAAATTTTTATCATCAATTCAAGATTCATGTCCTTTGTCGGTCCACGACATCCCCAACATTCGAATCCGCCGTTGATGCACACGCTGTTGCATCCACCGGCAGTTATAGGACCAAGGCACGGTTTTCCTTTGTCAAGTAAACACTCGTTGCCGTTTCTCCTGCATTCTATACATACTGGACTCGAGTATGGTTTCGGAACAATTCCTCTCACAACTCCCTTTATAAAACTCAGTATCTCTCTTTTGCTCGGAGGGCATCCCGGGATATAATGATCGACTCGTATATGCGCATCGATCGGCGTCGGCTGAACGTCTTCAAGTGCCTCAATTTTTTTATACAATAGATGCTCATAATTCTCTTTGAGAGTGAACTGCCTATATGCAGGGATACATCCTGTGCACGAGCACGCTCCAAGTGCTACTACAAATGTCGAGTTCTCTCTAAGTTTCTTAATTTCCTCTAGATCTTCTTTTGACGCGACCAATCCCTCGACGAATACATAATCATATTTCTCGTCAACGTTCACTTCTTTGATGAATGGAAATGCCTTCAGGTCCACGACATCTATCAGATCCAATATTTCGTCTTCATTGAATATTACTGAGAGCAGGCATCCGGCGCATCCTGTTATCCCGTAGAATCCTACAATCGGTTTCTTAATCACACTCGAAGTTACTTGTTTCATTTTTTATACCTTTTGGAGCAGCACCATGCCTGTGCCAACAACTTCCTCAAATAATTTTTTTCCGGATATCTCTCTTGTGATGAGTATCTTTAACTTGTTTATCACTTCATTCCACTCCTCTTTTTTTGGAATGGGAACATAAAAATCCTTCATACTGCTAATGTAATCAATGAGAGGTCCTGGATCAGGCGATATAAAGTAGCCAAACATTCTTTCCTCTTTTAGTATCCTAAATCCGGTTATATAATTAGTATAATTCTCGATATTAAACCTATGATTAGTGTCGAGATAGCTCCTACCTAATTCTTTTGCAACGTATTGCCTGTATCTTTCTGTATGCATCTTTGATTTATTAGCAAGAGTATTTTGCACTATGACAACTATGCCATCTTTTTTAAGCACTCTTCTGATCTCATTCATCGCCTTCTGTATATCTGTGACATGACACAATATATGTTTACATATAACTATATCAAAATAATCTTTCTTAAATGGCAGTCCCTGTGCATCGGCTACAGAGAATTTTACACCCTTGCAAAGTTTTTTGGCATTGATAATCATCTCGCCGGATATATCAACTCCTAAAAGTTCGCATCCACGAGTTCTTTTCTTGATTGATGACAGTAAATCTCCATATCCGCATCCAAGATCCAATATCCTCTTTTCTCCATTAAAATCTACGTTATTTATTATCTCTGCATCCATATTCACTAGTGGCTTGACATATTTTTTATGAAAATTCTTTCGTATATCTAACATTCTCACATCATCGTAGTTCTCAAATCCAACTGGCGTTCTCTTAGTCATTTTTGAAACCTTTTATCTCATCATATCTGAATACAGGACCATCAAGGCATGTGAATTTTCCATGTATCATGCAATGGCAGCATACGCCTAATGCACAATACATCAATCGCTCTGCGCTTATGAATAATTGATCGTCATGAAATCCCTTCTGTTTCAAGATATCTATCGCAAGTTTTATCATGACTGGCGGCCCGCATAGGAATACAATTTTATTCTCGTTGTTCATGTTCGAGCTCTTTAGTGCCTCTGTTACGAATCCGGTTTTTGCATCGTAGCAGAACTCTCCATGCTGGTTCTGATCTATTGTTACATTGAGGTGATATTTTTTTCTCCACAATTCTATCTCTTTTGCATAAAGTATATCGTTTGGTCCTCTATATCCTAAAAATAATGTTATGTCCTTGTAATCGCTTCTGTACTGTTCGACGTAATCGATTATCCCTCTTAATGGCGCAACACCGCATCCACCGCCGAGGATTATAAGATTATTTCCTTTCAATGATTTCATAGGATAGCCGTGACCATACGGTCCTCTTATGTGTACAATGTCTCCTTTCTTTAATTTCGATAATGATTTTGTGACGTTGCCTATTTCTCGTATGGTGAGCATCATGTATTTATCCGAGTATGAACTGATGCTTATCGGGCACTCGCCGATTCCTGGAAGCGTTACCTGGACGAACTGTCCAGGCTCATGTTTCACATGTATATCGACTTTTATCGTGAACGTATCAGGCGTCTCTCTAATATATTCTAATATCTTGTAAGGCTTTGGAATGTACGGATTTTCCAATGTTTGTTCCGAAACTAATGGTTGTTTTTTCATTTCATCTCGTTTATTATCTCAACAAAATCTATTCGTGTAGGGCAGCCTTGGATGCATCGGCCGCATCCAGTGCATAAATTGATTCCATTCTTTTCTTTGAAGTATTCCAATTGGTGAAATATTCTATGCTTAAATCTCTCGTCTCGTTTCTGTCTGAATACGTGATCCCCTGCGACTCTTGTGAAGTCGAGGACTTGACATGAACTCCAGTCTCTTACACGCTCGCCTTCTTTCAAGTCAGATGTCTTTACCTCGTCATGAAATTCAAAACAATAACACGTCGGGCATAAGTTAGTACAGGCGCCGCATGATAAACATTGGCTTACGCCTTTCTGCCAATCTGGATGGTCGTATAATCCTGTTATATCATCTTTCAGCAAGCGGTCCGCTCCAGGGATTACTTTTTGTTCAGGAGTTATGACTAAACTTGATTCTTTGAAGTATTTTTTGAATTCTTCCAGAAGTTTTCTCCCTTTTTCTGAACCAACTTCGACTAAGAAATGATCCTCTTTGTCAAAGAACATTAGGTCATGAAAATCCGCAAGCTTCAATGTACCGCAGAAGCAGTATTTGCTTGGTGCCGTGTTGCAATGATAACCTATCAGAATGCTGTTCTTTCTCATTGCCACATAATATGGGTCATGGACCTGTTCTGTAAATACTTTGTCTTGGTGCATAACGCCGTTTAAGTCGCATCTTCTCAATCCGAAAAATATCCTTTCTGGAAATTCTAGTTTTGGCTGCTCTATCTTTTTATCTTTGAACTTGAATATTATCTCTTTTTTTCGGAAGAAGTATTCTTTGACAGGAAAATAAGTATTCGTTTTGAGGTAGATGTCCTTGACCTGCTCAGGTTTTGTCGGCAGAAATTTTGCGAGGTCTTTCTTTAATGGGGCTATTAATTGCCGTGATGATGCAATTTCTTCTAAGAAACTGTTCAAATCACCTCTCTTGATAATAAAAACCATTAACTCACCTTGGTATCTTTTTGTAGAGTATGTTTATAAAGTTTGCTTGGAAAAGATATACTTAAGATAGCGGGTGTAGTGAGAGATATGTGAGAGAAAGGAAAAGGAATAACCATAATCTTTATATATTCCAATTCCAGAATTATACCAGAAAGAGGTGTGTATGAGGTCTAGCAAGTCATTTAGTATTGAATACGTTCAAGTTCTTGATCAGAATGGTGATATTGACCTAAATCAAAGTCCTAATCTTCCAGAACCAAAGGTTAAGGAATTATACCACTTGATGACGCTAGTCAGGGTGATGGATGAAAAATTATTCAAATTGCAACGTTCAGGAAAGATAGGGACGTACGCTGAAGTCAAAGGAGAGGAAGCGTCAGAGGTCGGCTCAGCGTTCGCACTCGAGAAAGAGGATTGGATGTGCCCAAGCTTCAGGGAGACAGGCGTATACATTACAAGAGGCGCGCCAAGAGATAAAATTGTCCAAGCATGGCGTGGAGATGTAAGAGCGTTCAAGGGTGACAAAAAGAATCTGCCAGTCGCAATACCAGTAGGCTCACAAACACTGTACGCAACAGGAATAGCTTGGGCATCAAAATTAAAGAATGAAAAGGATGTAACAATAGTATACTTCGGCGATGGCGCAACATCAGAAGGGGATTTCTACGAAGCGATAAATTTCGCAGGCGAATTCAAATTACCGATAATATTTTTCTGCCAGAACAATCAATGGGCAATATCTACACCTACATCAGAGCAATCAGCGTCTGAAACGATCGCCCAGAAAGGAATTGCAGCAGGGATAACAAGCATTCAGGTCGATGGCAACGATGCCTTAGCAGTCTACAAAATAACAAAAGAGGCCGCAGATAGGGCGAGAAACGGGCAGGGCCCTACACTCATTGAATCAATTACATATAGGTTAGGCGATCACACTACAAGCGATGACGCATCACGATACAGAACAGAAGAAGATGTAAAAAAATGGTTAGACAGGGACCCATTATTAAGATTAGAAAGATATTTCCAGAAGATAGGAACATGGAGCGAAGAATACAAGTCATGGGTTCGCTCGACATGCGAAAAGGAAGTCGATGATGCGATTGCAAAAGCGCTCGCTGTAGAAAAACCGGGTCCAGACGAATTATTCGATCACGTATTCGCTGTTATGCCAAAAGAATTACAGGAGCAGAAGAGAATGCTTGAAGAAGAAACAAAACAGAGAGGATTATAATGCCGAAATTAAATATGGTCCAAGCAATCAACCAAGCCTTAAAGCAGGAGATGGAAAAAGATAACAAAGTTTTGATTATGGGTGAGGATGTTGGTGTAGATGGCGGAGTGTTCAGGGTCACAGAGGGATTGCAAAAACAGTTCGGAGCGAATCGTGTGATAGATACGCCGCTTGCAGAAGCCGGAATCATCGGAACGGCACTCGGAATGGCAATCAACGGACTGAAGCCTGTTGTCGAGATTCAATTTATAGGATTCTCATATGAGGGATTCCATCATATAAACCATCACATGGCGCGAATGAGACAGAGAAGCGAGGGAACTATAAGCTGTCCAATAGTCTTGAGAGGTCCAAGTGGTGGAGGAATAAAGGCTTTGGAATTACATAGTGAGAGTCCGGAAACATTCTTTGTGCATTGTCAGGGCATGAAAGTTGTCGTGCCGAGCAATCCATATGATGCAAAGGGGCTCATGGCAAGTGCTATTAGGGATCCTGATCCGGTAGTATTCCTCGAGCCTGAAAAATTATACAGAGCATTTAAGGATGAGGTTCCAGAAGAATCATACACAATACCTCTCGGCGAAGCAAAGATTGCAAGACAGGGAAAAGATTTGACAATCATAAGCTGGGGCGCTATGGTACGATTATGTTTAGATGTTGCAGAGCAACTCAAGGACAAGGTTGATATAGAGATAATAGATCTCAGGACTATCTCACCGCTCGATGAAGATAAGATACTTGAGTCTGTAAGAAAGACGGGACGCGCAGTGATAGTCCATGAAGCTCCACGCACATCAGGATTCGGCGGAGAGATTGCTGCAAGGATACAAGAGAAAGCAATCCTTAGTCTTCAGGCGCCGGTCATCCGGGTTACAGGATTTGACGTTCCATACCCTCAATTCGCGCTGGAAGATTATTACATGCCAAATGCAGAGCGAGTGATTAACGGAATAAATTCTGTAATGAAGTTCTGAACGTTTCAGAAGATGATATTCCAAAATATATTCAGAGAGAAATAAAATATGGATTTCAAGTTTCCAGATGTCGGAGAGGGTATAACAGAAGGTAAGTTAGTGAAATGGCATGTAAAAGAAGGCGATTCTATAAAGTCGGAAGCTACAGTTGCAAGCATTGAGACTGATAAAGCTGTTGTCGACATCCCATCACCGACTTCAGGCGTTGTTGAAAAATTATTCTTCAAAGCAGGCGATACCGTGAACGTAGGTAAAGTTCTTATGACGATAAACAATGGAGAGACACCGATAAAAGCAGCACAGCAGGAATCGAGGCCGGAACCTGTGCAATATAATCCAGCACCTGCCTCAAGACAAGAATATACTCGACCAGCACAATCATTCCAACCTATCATTGAGCAAAGACCAGAAGTTCGAGTAATGCAGCCGCAAACTCAAATATTCCAATCATCAGGTTCGACAATTCTTGCAATGCCTTTTGTTAGAAAGTATGCAAGGGATAATGGCATAAACCTTTCAAGTACAAGAGGGACTGGAGCTCACGGCCAGATTCTAATCAATGATATCCATGGAATAAGCGGGGCAACGCCGAGTGCTGTACGCGAGACAATAAGTTTTGCAACACCGGCTCAAATCCAGCAACCACAATCAACTCAGCCTCAAAGTCCATTCCAAGGCTATAATGATATCCTTGCAACCCCGTCAACAAGAATGCTCGCAAGACAATTAGGTGTTGATCTGACGCGAGTCAAAGGAAGTGGAGACCATGGCATGATTACAAAAGAAGATGTTGTGAACTATGGAAAACAAGTAACATCGAATCCTAATCCAATATCATCAGTCCCTATCTCAAATATTCCAAACGCACAAAATCACGTTGCACAGCAAAGATCAGTTGCTGCCGGAGTCGGCTCTGAAGTGATTCCGATGTCAGCGATGAGACAGGCTATATCAAGAAAGATGAATGAATCGATGCACATGACTGCACAGTACAGCGTCATGGACGAAATCGATGTTACCGAACTCGTAAAGACGAGAGAGAGATACAAAGAATCATACGAGAAACAGGGAATAAAACTCACATATCTGCCGTTCATCATCAAAGCAGTCGTCAACGCATTGATTAAGCATCCGAACGTGAATTCAAATCTTGATGAAGCAAATAAACAGATAATATTGAAACATTATTACAATATCGGGATTGCGACAGATACGCCTGAAGGATTGATAGTCCCTGTAGTCAAAGGCGCTGACGCAAAAAGCATAATCACATTATCAAAAGAACTTCTAGACATAACATCCAGAGCAAGAGAGCGCAAATTACGATTGGACGAGATGGACGATGGCACGTTCACAATATCGAGCCTTGGAAATAATTTCGGTCAGGGATTCACACCGATAATAAACTATCCAGAAGTCGCCATAATGGGCATCGGAAGGATAGTCGAGAAACCAGCGGTGTTCAACGGACAGATAATCCCAAGAAAACTCATGACATTATCACTAACAGCAGACCATCGCATAATAGATGGTGCAGAGGCATCACGATTCATGAACGACGTCAAGGCATATCTTGAAGACCTGAACTTATTACTTATGGAGTTGAATTAGATGGTTGTAGGCTCTCTCGACATAAACACTGATGTTCTGATAATCGGAGCGGGACCAGGAGGATATGTCGCAGCAATAAGAGCAGCACAGCTCGGACTCGATGTTATCGTAGTCGAACGCAAGAAAAAACTTGGCGGCGTATGCCTCAACACAGGATGTATTCCTACAAAAGCCGTCATCCACGCATCAAACTTTCATCATACTATAAAAGATTTAGAATGGACAGGAATCACTGTCAAGAGTTATGACGTCGATATGCGAAAGATGCACGACTGGAAAAACGCTATAATAAATAAACTCGAATCAGGCATCCAAGGATTATTCAAGAATTATGATATCGAAGTCATAGAGGGAAGAGCTGTCTTCAGGAGCAACAACGAAATTCATATCGAAGGAAAGACAGACATCAACACCGTACGATTCAAGCATTGCATCATCGCAACCGGCTCATCAACAATCGATATCCCAGGATTTCTAATCGACAGAAAATATATAATCACAAGCGATGAAGGATTATCACTTGAAGAGGTCCCGAAAAAACTTATAATAATCGGTGGCGGATATATCGGAACTGAATTAGGGACCGTATACGCAAAACTCGGGACAGAAGTAAGCATAGTTGAATTCACAGACAGACTAATATCTACACTAGAGCCAGACATCGTAGACGTCGTCGCAAGAAAGCTTGACGAATTAGGCGTCAAGAAATATCTTAAGAGCAAGGCATTGAATTGCGAAATCAAGGATAATCACGTCATAGTAAATATCGACCACGATGGCCAGAAGGAAAGTCTCGAAGCTGATAAGGTAATGGTAGTCGTCGGTAGAAGACCAAACAGTGAAGGCATCGGCCTTGAAAATACCGGAGTAAAAATAGACGCCAAAGGATTCATCATTGTCGATAAACAGATGCGAACATCAGTTCCAAACATATTTGCCATAGGTGATGTAGTAGGCCAGCCAATGCTCGCCCATAAAGCAAGCCGCGAAGGCAAGGTTGCGTCAGAGGTAATCTCTGGACTCCCATCAGCATTCGACAATAAGGTAATCCCATTCGTCGTATTCAACGAACCTGAGATAGCTTCTGTCGGAATGAAAGAAGAAGAAGTAAAGGCAAAAGGTATAATATACATCGTAGGAAAATTTCCATTCTCAGCCTCAGGACGCGCAATGACGCTGAACCAGACAGACGGATTTGTAAAATATATAGCAGAAAAAGAGACAGGATTGATACTCGGAGTCCATGCAGTAGGACCAAACGCATCAGACCTTATCTCAGAAGCGACACTCGGGATAGAGATGGGAGCGACGCTCGAAGATATCGCTCTAACAATTCATCCACATCCAACGCTGCCAGAAACACTAATGGAAGCCGCAGAAGTCACACTCGGCAGAGGGATACACATATTCAATCCAAGTTTCCTGAAGAGATAAGAGGGGAAATGATTCTTTATTATAATATGTTGATACAGGTTTTTCCGCAATCTATTTAAATCAAGTATACTTAATATACTCATACACAATTATTGGGGGTGTAATGATGACTAGTAATGGGTTTATCGGAAATTGGTTTAAAGACAATTGGGACTATACCTACGTTATAGCAAGAGCCATTGTCGCAATAGTATTTTTCATTCACGGAACATACAAACTGTTCGGATGGTTCGGTGCAAAATCAGTTGCGCCATTGTTCAGCCTATTCGGGCTTGGCGGAGTAATTGAGACAGTTGTCGCCGTATTATTGTTCTTTGGATTATTCACAAGGCTTGGAGCATTGCTTGGAGCACTCGAGATGGCGTACGTATGGTTCTTTATACACATCGCGAAAGGGGTATGGAATCCGCTTGCGAATGGAGGGGAGCCCGCAGTATTGTTCTTTTGCCTATTCATAATATTCTTGGCATTAGGCGCAAGGAAGTGCTCGCTCGACAAGGTATTCTTCAATAAGGAAGTCTTCTAGACTCCTATTTTTTTATTTTTCATTTATTATTTTGACACACACGCCTGAAACTTCTCTTTAACAATATTAATAAATACTAAATGTATGCTTATATCATAAACAATCAAACAATAAAAGAGGAATAAATGAAGACATTAGTAATCTACGCGCATCCGGATCATGAGAGCCATGCAAAATATACACTCGAATTGGTCGAGCAGAAATTAAAATCTAAAAATATCGAATACGAGACAATAGACTTATATAAGATTGGCTATAATCCTGTGATGTCTGAAAAAGAGCTCTACGGCTCGAGAGAGGAAAGGCTTGACGATCAGACGAAATCTTTCCAACAGAAGATAACAGAGAGCAACCTTCTGATATTCATTTATCCTGTATGGTGGAACACGATGCCAGCCATAATGAAAGGGTTCATAGATCGTGTCTTTAGCGCTGGCTTTGCATTCAAATATGATCCTGCAATCCCTCCAGGAATGAAAGGGGTCGTTGACAGATTCCTTGCATTATTCAAATATAGATTCAATTACGGCATACCAAAAGGGCTATTGAAGGGAAAGCACGCAATAATATTCACGACGACAGGCGGGCCAAAACTCATCGCCTATCCATGGACAGGCAACAGGTTCAAGAAAGTCATACAAAAAGATATGCTGGGATTTTTCGGAATAAAATCTAAGTTATACTATGAAAGTGGAGCATACAAACTCGACGATTACCAGAAAGATAAAGTCCAACGGAATATAAATAGGGCAATGAACGGGTTCAAATAGGAAATGAAATTAATAATAATCTATGGACCTCCGGCAGTCGGAAAATTAACCGTCGCAAGAGAATTAGGAAGGTTAACAGGATTTAAGGTATTCCACAATCACGTAGCGCTTGATGCTGTAGAATCCGTATTCACTTCCGATAAGAAAATTTTCTGGAAATTGGTTTCTGAATTTAGAATCAGGATTGTTGAAGAGGCAGCGCGAGAAAATATTTCTGGAGTAATATTCACTTCAGGATATCATGGACAACCAACTGATCCAACACTTAAAAGAATGGTTGAGAAAGTGAAGAAACATGGCGGAAAAGTATATTTTGTGCATCTTACAGCTGATAAGAAAGCATTATTCAGAAGAGTTGTCTCAGAGAGCAGAAGAAGACATCTAAAAACTCGGACAGTTTCAGACTTGAAAAGAAGGCTTGCTAGCTGGGACATGACTAAAGACGTACCATTCAAAGAGAAACATATGACTACAGACAATACTCATCTATCGCCAAAAAATGTGGCAATAGGCATAAAGAAAAAATTCAAATTATAAAAAACATTTTCTAGCCCTACAGAGATTGTACAACAGTTATCGCTGTCAATTCAACAACATCCTGAACGGATGCGCCACGCGAAAGGTCATTGACAGGTTTATTGAGCCCTTGAAGTATCGGCCCTACTGCTCTATATCTAGCAAGTCTCTGGACCAACTTATACCCTATATTTCCAGAATTAAGATCTGGAAAGATAAGAACGTTTGCCTCTCCGGCAAGTGGAGAATCGGGACATTTCTTCTTTGCAACTTCAGGAATTATCGCTGCATCGAACTGTATCTCACCATCAACAACTAGTTCAGGCCTCTTCTTCATAACTATCTTCGTTGCACTTTTCACCTTATCCACTAACGCATGCTTCGCGCTATCATGCGTCGAAAATGAAAGCATCGCAACCTTTGGCTTGACACCAAAATTTATCGCCGTATCAGCGCTAGTAAGCGCTATCTCAGAAAGTTCTTGTGATGTTGGATCGATATTAAGTGCGCAATCAGCAAAGAAATATAATTTATCATCTTTTTCCATTAGAAATATTCCTGAAGCGCGACTTATGCCCTCACGCGTCTTGACTATCTGGAATGCTGGAAGGTATGGCTTTGTCTCGCTGTTGATGCCTGATATCATGCCATCGGCAAGTCCCTTGACGAGCATCATGCAGGCATAGAAATGCGACTGTTCCATCGATTTCTTTGCCTCTTCAAGCGAGAGTTTTTTTCCGTCCTTCTTTCTTATCTCGATAAATTCCTTTGCGTAATCCTGCAATGATTTATCATCTGAAAGGTAGTCGACTATGTTCTTTTCAGAAAGGTTTGTTATGTTATACTTTTTGAACAATTCCAATATTGCATCCTTTCTTCCTAGAAGCATTGGTGTTGCAATTTTTCTTTTGACAATTTCAGAGCATGCGCGAAGAATCTTTTCATCCGTCTCAGGAAAAAGTATTGTCTTCTGGGACTTCGCGTTCGATAATATCGCCCGCTCAATCAATTGTTCTATAAACGTCTTTTTGAAAAACATATCTCTCAACCCCTCTTTTTCTTTCCAGAACTCTTGCCGTTGCCCTTTTTATTGTCATCTATCTTCTTGTAGCCTATCCACATTATGATAAGCAACTCGACAAGTATCACGAGTGCACGTATGACCTTGCTCATGTCGCTGAAGTATCTCACCGTCGCATAAAACATAGTTATTAGTCCGCCGAACATGAGGCCTGCGCCAAGATAATCTACAGAAAGATATATCCCTAAGACTACTATTATCAATCCTAAAGGCGCAAGTATGAAGAATATGTTTCTGTTGTACACCTGCTGATCGTTATTGAAATTCTTGCTGCAATAATCGCATGACTTATACACTTGACAATTGCTATTGTCGTAATCAAATACGGGATTTCCCGAATCATTGAGGCACGCACTATAATCTGCCCCATAACTATCAGAACAATTAACACCAGAAGCAGGAGACTTGTACATAGGAGATGTCTGTGTATTACAATAACTTCCATAAACAGGTTGAGGATAGACTGCATCGACAAATAGTCCAAGGAAAAGCGGTAGGAGTATTCCTATCCCTATAATCATTGCAAGTTTTTTAGCATCCATTAACACACCTCAATAATATAATACGTTATATAGTAACAGATTGACTCACGTATTTATAATTTTTGCGAATAAGTTAGCGAGCTTAGAGTATGAATTGATGACTTACATTAACAACTTTTTTAAATTCTCGCCCCTTTCATAGAGCATGACAAGAATAGCTGTTATAGATAAGCACAAGTGTCATCCAGACAGGTGCGGAAACTACTTATGTATACGGGTCTGCCCGGTCAACAGGATGGGCGAGGAGTGCATAGTGGAAAGTACTGAACATAAGGCGCAGATAGATGAAAAACTCTGCACGGGATGCGGAATCTGTCCAAAGAAATGTCCGTTCGGCGCAATTACAATAATAAATCTTCCAGAAGAATTAGACAAAGAGCCAATCCATAGATATAGCGTAAACGGATTTGCACTATATAGCCTTCCGACACCTGTATTCGGCAAAGTCGTAGGCATTATTGGAAGAAACGGCATAGGTAAAAGCACGGCACTTAAGATATTATCTAGACAGCTCATGCCAAACTTCGGAAAGACAGGCAGGGTGGATGAAGCAACGTTCAAGGACATAATCGAATACTTCAAGGGCACAGAGGCACAAGCTTATTTTGAAAAATTAAGGGACAACCAAATAAAAGTCTCGTACAAGCCGCAGCAGGTCGACATGATCCCTAAACAGTATTCAGGGACAGTCACAGAACTATTACGAAAAGTCGATGAGAGAAAAGTATTCAACGAAATCGTCGAACTTCTTGAATTAAAAGAGATACTCCAAAGCAACGTATCAGAATTATCAGGCGGAGAACTCCAACGCGTAGCTATCGCTGCAACAGTAATGAAAGACGCAAATGTATACTTTTTCGACGAGCCAACATCATATCTTGATATAAAACAGCGAATGAAAGTCGCAAAATTCATCAAGAACCTCGCAAACGAGAAGACAGCAGTAATGGTCATCGAACATGATCTCATAATACTTGATTACATGACTGACATGATACACCTAATGTACGGTCACGAGGGAGTCTACGGTGTAGTCTCGGGCGTCAAGACAACAAAGAACGGTATAAACGTATATCTATCGGGATTCCTCAAGGAAGAGAATGTAAGGTTCAGAGACCATGCGATAAAATTCAGCGCCTCAGCAATAGCCACCCAGAAAAAAGATAACTTATTGACGGAGTGGAATGCAATAGAACACCAGCAGGGAAAATTCAAATTAATGGTCGACAATGGAAAAATATATCGGGGAGACGTGGTAGGAGTACTTGGACAGAACGGTATAGGAAAAACTACTTTTGTAAAGATACTTGCTGGACAGATACAGACTAAAGAGGACGAACAGCTGAAACTCAAAGTATCATACAAACCACAATATCTCGACGGGAATGATGAACTTGTCATGACGGTATTGCACAGGGCCATCCAGCATTACGAACTTCAGATAATACGCCCACTGAACCTTAAAGATTTATTCATGCGAAAGCTTAGCGAACTCTCAGGAGGAGAGCTCCAACGGGTTGCAATAGCGCATTGCCTAAGCCAAGATGCAGACATAATACTTATGGATGAGCCATCAGCATACCTTGACGTGGAACAGCGCCTCGCCGTCTCAAAGGTAATAAAGGACGTTATGTCAACGACAGGGAAAAGCGCTATAATCGTTGACCACGACCTATTATTCATCGATTACATCTCAGATAAATTGATAGTCTTTGATGGAAAGCCTGCAATAAAAGGAATAGCAAACAGTCCAATGGGCATGACAGAAGGCATGAATAAATTCCTGTCGGATCTCAACATAACATTCAGGAGAGACGAAGAAAACTATAGGCCAAGAATAAATAAAGAAGATTCTGTCAAGGACAGAGAGCAGAAATCTACAGGCAACCTATATTATCATTAAAATCTAAACGCATAATAAAAAATTCAAAAATATACAGCTAAAACTGAAATGAAAAAATTCTCAAGTGACGGAACCGATCGAAAAAAGATGTTAAAAGCTGTGATAATATCGGCCATGTCGATGTTTCTTTTTATAATATTTACCTGCGGATCGCTCAATATAGTTATCTATGACAAGGATTTCTATTATCAGCAGTACGAGAAGAACAACGTATATCCGCAGCTCTCACTTGACGTGAACACATCAAAGCAGATAGCAACGAATGTCACGAACAACGTGATAGCGTATTTTCATCATAAAGAAGAATTAAGATATTTCAACGATAAAGAGGCCAGTCATATGAGTGATGTAAGAGGAGTTCTTGATTCTTTTAGTTATGTTTATTACGCATCTGTAATATGCCTAATAATATTATTCTTCTACTTATATCATAGATCAAAAGATGATAGGACGGAATTTATAGACATAATCACACAATCAATGATATATTCTTCAATAGCATGCATAACATTGTTTGTGATGCTTTTCCTGTTATGCATGTTCTATTTCAACCAGACATTCACTATATTTCATCTAATATTCTTCCCGCAGGGCAACTGGCAATTTCCTGGCGGTCTCATGATAACGATGTTCACAGAATCGTTCTTCTCTAATGCATTCATAAGAATATTTGAATACGCAATGTTCCAATCAATAATATTCTTAGGGATAGGATACTGGCTCAATAAGCAATTAAGGAATTACAAGAAATAAATGTACACTTAGTATACTAGGTAAAAAATTAGCCATATTCTAAACAAAATTACGCACAAAATAGGCCAAAAAGCTGGCCTTGCTCGACGAAGTGATAGACGACAAAAAACTCGTAAAAAATCATGAAAAATAAGTCCAGAGTAAAGCTAGAAAAAAAATCTTCATGATGTAATAAAAAGTTAAACTTATAAATCCAGCCGTCAGGCTTATTCTATGGATTGGTCATTGATACTATACATAATGCTCAGTGTGATAATTGTCAGTGCTATATCGCTCATAGGGCTTCTGACATTCTTCGTTAGGTCAGCAAATATAGGAAAGATAGCACTATATCTTGTAGGTCTTAGTGTAGGCGCACTCCTTGGTGATGTCTTCATACATCTATTGCCTGACGCATTCCAGAAATCGAACGGCACGCTTATAGGAATATACGTAATAGTCGGGATAGCATTCTCGTTTGTGGTCGAAAAATTCATCCATTGGAGACACTGTCACGTCGTATCTGATGAGCATCATATACACTCTTTCACATACATGAATATAATAGGAGACAGCGTACACAATTTTATAGATGGTCTTGTGATAGCCGGAGCATATTTCGTAAATACCCCTGCAGGGATTGCAACTACAATAGCAGTAGCAATGCACGAGATTCCACACGAGTTCGGAAATTTTGGAGTGCTCGTCCATGGCGGATTCACAAGATTAAAAGCGATACTATTCAACGGACTTACAGCCCTCACTGCACTCCTCGGAGCGATAGTCGGGATATTGATAGGAACAACACAAGGTCTATTCATCTTTCTTGTACCATTCGCAGCAGGAAACCTAGTATATATAGCAGGAACCGATCTAATACCTGAACTCCATAAACATACAGAAAGCTGCGATATAGACGCATCAGAGAGCATAAAACAATTCATAGCCATAGCAATAGGCGTCGGATTGATGATAGCGATTCTTGCATTAGAATAATTTATTGTAAAACGTCCATTCTAGAACAATGATATTATATAAAAATGATGTAATAAAAAATTAATAGAAGAAAAATAAAATAATAAGATTATACTCCGTCCTTTCTTCTCTTGCCGGATTTCTTAAGTGATGACATAAACATATCTCTTAATTGCTTAGAGCCTTGTCCGCTGACACCATCGATGTGGGCGACTGCTCCTGATTGTCCGCCAGCTGTCTCGAGATGTACGTCATATAGATGGAACATCCTGTCAAGGATGTCCTGATCTACATATACATTCTGTATCTTCTCGTAAGGTAGTGATATCTCAATTCTCGAAATTACTCCTTTCCTGATTATTATCTCGTCACTTTTCAAGTCATAGAAATAATTCTTATAATAGAATATCTGGTATATTAACGTGCATAAAAATAATATTATAAGCAATAATATCAACATGAATGATACGAACATGAGAATTCCGGATCCTGACGTATCAGGGTGTGAAAAGAAGTTTATTCCGAAGAACACTAAGAAGAATATTATGAAAATTATCCATCGAAGGCTTACACTTATCGTCTTCTTCATGATCTTTCTTTTCTCTAAAGGGATCTTGTTGCATGTCGTCCCTGGAATACAATATATCTGCTCAACCATGATATCACCGATTATAGAAGAAGATTATCGATTATAAATTTATTCCTTTAGAACATAATCTGAGCGGGGCTAGTAGTTATCGTGCTCGCTTCATGGGACTACTTTTTGGCTCCTGAACGACATGTTTTTCTCATAGATCAAAAAATGTGATACAATTCTAGTTTAATAAAAAATAACATTTTTAAATAAGTATATGCCTAATAACTGTTATGATTGCGCAATTGGCTATAATACCATGGATTATGTTGTTCGTGTTGTTATTCTTCGTGTTCTGGATTATAATGCTTGTAGATGTTATACAGAGAAAATTTAAGGGTGACAATGAGCAGATTGTTTGGATACTTCTTGTTATATTTACAGGGATAGTAGGATCGTTGATATATTACTTCATGGTGTATAATAAGAACAAATCTTTGAAGTGGTTTTGGATAACAATTCTTGTGCTGTTCATTATATCGTTACTGCTTTCTCTAACTCTGTTCTATTTTACAGCTTAATCATAATAAGACATGACTTATTCTACAGACCTCTTGCAAGATTTACTAGTGACTAGTATTTATTATAAGAAACTAGGAGAGTGACATACAAATCTTATAGACTCTAAATGATAGTCACTGCACGCTTCACGTCATGACTGGTCCGGTGGGCAGGCCTATTCTTTCCTCAAATCAATCAATATCGGATTCACAATCGCAAGATAATCTTTAGGATCCATGATTATAGAATCCGTGTGAGAGCCTGCAGAGAAAAGCATCTCAGTAAGTTCCAGAAGAGAGTTATCGGCGTAAACTTTCATATCGAACAGGTTACCAAACGGCGGGACGCTCCCAACGGTACATCCTGTTCTCTCAAGGACCTCATCCGGAGACGCGAGCGAGATGCTTTTTATATTGAAATACTCCTTTAATTTCTTCACATCTATCCTGTTCAATCCAGGGATAGATACCTGAAAGAATTTATCAGAACTATCAGCGTAGCTTGCATCATGAATTTTCAAGATTATCGCTTTGACACCGTTATCAAGGCTCGTTCCCCTGACCTTTGCCGCATCCTCAGATGTCCTTCCAACAGGTTCATGTGTAAGATGCTTATATATAATTTTATGTGAATCAAGCAGTTCTTTAATTTGAAGAAATGTTGGGGTTGACATTTTAGAAAATATGTTAGTGTACTTTTATTTTTTTATTTTTCAACTTTTAGGTGTAATTCTTTTTTTACATTCTCATCGATGTCTGATGGGCAGCCATCCATAGGATTCTCGCCCTGTTTATTCTTAGGGAATGCAATGACTTCACGTATGTCGTTCGTCCCTGATAATAATGCTGTAAGCCTATCGACGCCTATTGCAAATCCGCCGTGCGGAGGAGCGCCATACCTGAACGCCTCAAGCATGAATCCGAATTTTCTCTCTACATCTTCCATCGTCAATCCTATGACGTTCATGACTCTTTCTTGTACGTCTCTTCTGTTTATTCTTATGCTTCCAGAAGCTAGTTCAACACCATTCAATGTCAAATCGTAACATAAGGCGCGAACCTTTCCAGGGTCAGCTTCTGGTCCATCAAGGTATTGCAGATGCTCTTCTTTGGGCATCGTGAACATGTGATGCGCGGCATCCCATCTCTGATTGTCCGCGTTCCATTCGAATGACGGGAAATCATATACCCAGCAATATTTGAATTGCTTTTCATCATAAAGGTTGAGTCTCTTTGCAACTTCTTTTCTTATGTTGCCTAAAGCATCGTTGCATATCCTGAACATGTCAGCGACGATAAATATTACTCCGTTCTCCTTTGCACCAGTCTCCCGTATAATATTCATCTGAATCTCTGTAGATAAGTGCTTTGCCGCGCTGCCGTCAAGTCTTAATTGGCCATTATCAGATGCAACCTTCAATGTAACGAGACCTTTAGCCTTATAGACACGCGCTATCTCTGTGAATTCGTCGGTCTCTTTTCTTGTGAAATCATGATCTACGGCGAGAGCCTTTATGATTCCATTATCTTTTATTGTATTCTGGAATATCGAGAATTCTGAGCCCTTGACGATTTCTGTTATATCTTTAAGGAAAAGTTCATATCTGGTATCTGGTTTATCTGAGCCATACTTCGACATCGCCTCATCAAATGCTATTCTTGGAAATGGAATTTCTATATCTTGGCCCAGGACATGCTTCATAATATTTTTCACAAGTCCTTCGCCAACCTTGAACACATCCTCCTGATGCACGAACGACATCTCGACATCAATCTGAGTAAATTCTGGTTGCCTGTCTGCGCGCAAATCCTCATCTCTAAGACATCGTGCTATCTGATAGTATCTGTCAAATCCTGAGACCATCAATATCTGCTTATATATCTGCGGACTCTGTGGAAGCGAATACGCCTTTCCAGGATTCACTCTCGATGGAACTATATAATCTCTTGCACCCTCAGGAGTCGATCTTATAAGAAGCGGAGTCTCTATCTCAAGGAAATTCTGACTGTTCATATATTCTCTTGTCGCCTGCATGACGAGATGCTTCATCTTTATATTATGCTGCATCTGCGGCCTTCTCAAGTCAAGGTATCTGTATTTCAAGCGAGTCTCATCACTGTTGTTCAAAGGATTATCCATATCTAACGGGATGACATCGCTCGTATTTAGAATCGTTATCTCAGTCACGAAGACCTCTATCGCTCCAGTCTCTAGTTTCTTATTTGGTTCTGGCTTTTTTCTGACAACGCCGGTTGCCTGGACGACGAATTCCCTTCGTATATTGCTTACATCAGGGATATCTTCAGTGTTTACAGTAAGCTGCGTGATACCGTACCTGTCCCTCAAATCTATAAATGCAAGCCCTCCATGAAGCCTTATGCTCTGTATCCAGCCTGCAAGCGTCACAGTCTTTCCAGAATCATGTTCTCTTAGATCATTGCATGTGTGCGTCCGATACATGGTATAACGACACGGGTAGAGTTTTTAAAGTTTATCACAGAAAGATTGCATTTGGATGATTCATATAGAATTTGATACATTAATTTTGGTGCCTTATTCTTTTTTTACGAGATCGTGCAATACCTCTTCAATCTTTTGAAGATTCCACTTTATAGAATCAGACTTTTTTCTCAGCTCACCGTTTCGTAGATCTAGTTTTGAAAATAGGCCGTGTATCTCATCAACAAGCTCTCTTATATCATGAACTTCGGACTTGTTCTTCGCTATCGCTTCGAGAACTGATTTTCTTCCAAGTTCTCCAGTGAGGTCGCTGAGTCCTCCAAGGTACATGAATGGGTCGACACTGAGTTCCAAATACGTAGGGACGCGTTTTTCTGTGACAAATATATAAAAACAGTATGCCTCACAATACTCCTCCATAGCGTTATCCATACTCATCTTGAGGTGGGGATGTTTTGCAATGAGTTTCTTGAGCTCCTTTATTATCTTGTCAGATTCCGAAAGAAGTTTCTTTGCGCTTGCAAAATCCTTCCTATGGATGCTATAGATAGCTGATTTGCTGTTTTTCAGGATTATTCTTGACCTGTTTATGACTTCCTCTCGGCGTTTATCTTCATCCGTGATATAAGATTCTATATCCTTGAAAGATTTATCATCAAGCATTGTACAAGTAAATGAGTTTGGTTTTTAAATCTTATCCTCATAACTCTCCAGAACAATCCCCCATAAAATAGCAAAAGATTTAAATATACATACTTTTATAAATTGAACATATGGTGACCGTATTTGGAGATGCTATAGACTTTTTGGTGAAGTTAGGGGTTTACGATATTGTTCTCCCATTCCTTCTCGTGTTTGTCCTAGTCTTTGCACTTCTTGAGAAGACAAAGGCTCTAGGCACTGAAACGGCAGATAACGGTAAGGGCGGAAAGGAAGAGTATACCAAAAAAAATCTTAACGCGATGATCGCATTCATCTCAGGATTCTTTGTTGTCGCATCATCACAATTAGTCTCTGTAATTAACAAGAGCCTTTCACAAATATTCCTATTGCTACTATTAGTCATATGCTTTTTAATGGTCGCTGGAGCATTCCATCAACAGTCAAAAGATGGATTCTTCCTCGATCCAAAGAAGCATAAGTTCTACTACAGCGCATTCATGGTGATTGTATTCGTATCGATAATCGCAATATTCCTTAACGCTCTAGGATGGATAGATATAGTGTATAACTTTTTAAAGGACAATTGGAATACTAGTTATGTAGCAGCAATAATACTGATGGTTGTGATTATAGGATTCATGGCATGGATCATGAGTGATTCAAAGCCTCACGTTGAGGAGAAAAAAGAATAAAAAAGGTGATTAGTATGGCTTATTACGGCACTGGATATTATGGTACAGGAAGTTCTGGGATGTTTTCCCAAGCAATATTCACATTGCAACAGGCAGGCATCGTAGATGTGATAATCCCGTTCATTCTCGTCTTCACTATAGTGTTTGCAGTATTGCAAAAGACAAAAATACTTGGAGAGGATACAGAAACTAAAAGACCAAAAAAGAATTTCAACGCCGTGATAGCGCTTGTAATGGGACTTGCAGTCGTCATACCGCACGTCACAGGCACGTATCCGACACCTGAATCAGATGTCGTGAACATAATAAACCAGGCGTTACCAAACGTCTCTGTGGTATTGATTGCAATCATGATGATGCTTTTAATCATCGGCGTATTTGGCGGCGACGTAAAGTTCGCGAATACATCGCTTGCAGGCTGGGCAGTCATATTCGCAATAGTAGCAACAGCATGGATATTCGGAGCAGCAGCAGGATGGTACCAACTTCCATACTATTTAAGTTTCCTGATGGATTATAACACACAGGCATTGATTGTAATAATACTTGTCTTTGCAGTGTTGATATGGTTCATCACTAAAGAGGATAAGCCAAAAGACAGCAAGAAGCCTACAGGAATAGAAGAGTTGGCGAAGATCATAGGCTACAAAAAGGAATAAGAATGGCTACTACGTTCATAGATTTAAGCATAATAAAGAACTTCAGCTCTATATTCACTTTTATCTTTATATTCGTGCTTATCTATGGACTGCTTGAGCTATTTCAAGTGTTTGGAGAAGGAAAAAAAGGCATACACGCAATCATCGCGATGGTGCTCGGATTTCTTGTCTCAATAAATCAAGGCGTCATAACGGTAATCCAAACATTCACGCCATGGTTCATGATACTAGTCCTGTTAATATTTTTTATTTTATTTGCAGTCAGAATGTTCGGCGTCAGCAGCGATAGCATAACTCAAGCCTTCCACAATAAAGGCGCAATACTCACATGGATAATAATATTTACTGTACTTATACTCCTGTTCTCGCTCGGCGCAGGTTTCGGTCAGCAAACGCTTGATCAGAGTCAGACTGGCGGAACTGTCGTAAGCCAAACAACAGGTAATGTTACTGCGCCTACGAATACTGGAAGTTTCAGCCAGAACTTATACAACACAATATACCATCCTAAGATTCTTGGAATGGTACTTGTAATGCTTGTAGTTGTTATATCTATGTTATTATTAACTGAGCCTGAAGGACCTTAGAAATTATTTTAATAGCAACATTTTCTTCGTTTGTATGAACGGTTTCTCGGTAGCATTATCTGCAGGGTATGCTGTCATTCTGTATACATACATCCCACTACTGAGTCCTTTCATATCTAGTGTTGTTTCGTATGTTCCAGGATTTCTCGTGTTTTCTGATACTGCGCTTACCAATTTTCCTAGCACATCGAATACTTCTACCTTAACTATGCTACGCTTAGGAATAGAATACTGTACGCGTGTTGTTGGATTGAATGGATTTGGATAATTCTGCGATAATGAATAATCCTTAGGCAAATGATTATCAGCTATGACAACGTCTGTTAATTTGTCTGCGGTGTATAATGTTTTAGGATTGGTTACTGATACTGAATCTTTACTGTCCGTCACTTTAGCATCTATATTATACGTTGATGATGGTTTTAATATTGCTGATGGGATTGATGTTGAAAGGTTTTTTGTTGATATTGTAGTATCTACACCATTACCCTTAAAGTGTATCAAATAAGTCAACGAATCATTATCTGAATCTGTTGCCGCCGTCCAAGTTATAGGTATATTGACATTATTATACTTCACAGTATCATTGTCAGATGGTTTTACAAGGAAAAAAGATGATGGCGCATGATTAACATGATTGACTGTGACAAATGCTGTATCGCTTACTGATGCACCGAATGGATCTGTTGCCGTCAAAATTACAGAGTTAGCGTTGCCATAAAATTTTGGCAATAGATTAAGACTTAACGTGTCACCTGACAATTTTATACCTAAACCATTTGGACCTGAAACACTATATGTCAAATTATCATTATCAACATCGACTATATTCTGTTTGACATTAGTCGATAAAACGACATTCTGCGAATCTTCAAGTACAGTCGTATCTTTCAAAGCCTTAGCAACAGCTGGAGCGTGATTTGGAACAGTCGTAAAGTTAACCGTTGACGTAGTTGTAGTGTCATTTCCACCGACAGCAAATACTGTCCACGAATAGTTCGTGCCACGCTTAAGATTTGCAACAATAGCAGACGTATCCGAAGTATTAATTAACGTATCAAGCCCGGGGCCAGTCAACTTCAAACCATAAATTACAGGATTATCTGGCGTCGAGGATTTAGTCCACTTAAAATTTGCAGGTGTTGAGATATTAGACCCAACAGGCGAAACAGGATTGAAAGCCGAAGGCTTCGAATAATTAACAGCAGTTATAACAGTATCTTTGAATTTTGAATAATCTACATCAGGAGGCAAAGAATAAACAACCTGAATAACCAAACCCTCATCATGACTAGGCTGTGTAGCAGTTCCAGAACTTTGAACCATAACAAAAGAAGGATCACGTGACACATTATAAAAACCTAGAGTACGCATATGCTCTCTGCTAAAAACACGCATCAAAGTAGTAGAATCAGTATTGAAATCGCGATTAACATATACTGTATTATGAAGTATTATGCGAGTTTTTAAATCAACGTTATCTTGAGTAGTATAACCAAAGGCTCCAATAACAGGCATATTTTGATTTTCAGGATATTGAAAAGATATCTGCGCACTTGAATCTTTAGGCATTTGAGTGTAATTGATTTTTTCATTTGATGCATTGTGAAAAATAGTCAGAGCACTATCAAAAGCAGGCTTAAAGAATGACGAGTTAGGCATTGATATTGAATCGCTTGGATCATAATTTCTAGGATTGACTTGTATATTGTTAGTCATACGACCATTTACGGAACGACCATCAGTATCTTTTGTCAATGTTAAATCTTTTGTTTCTTCTAGTACGTTGTTGTAGTATGTTGATGTTGTTGGGAGGTTTTCAACTATTGAAATGTTTTGTTTTTTGTTTCCGTTTACATTGACTAATGTGTCTTTATATTGGAAATTATTTGGTGCCTCAATAAATTCTATATAGTTTCCGTTAGGTAATTTAAGATTAAAATTCCCTGTTGCACTATCACTTAAAGTTGAATATGTGGTTCCATTTGATTTGTTTACAAATCTTACCTTAGCCTTAGCAGAGTTCATTGATGGAACAGAATTGACGTTACCAGAAACAAGATTCTGCCCTAAAGCAGAAGCGTTCATAGCGATAAGACTAATAGGAACTATCAAAGACCTCAAAGTACGCTTAACAATACCCTCGAGCTTAACCATAATATACTATAGAAATACATATTTATAAAGTTTACGCTTTTTGTTACTTATAAGTGACAAACTTTACTTGATTTTTACGCCTGTGTAGGTATAACGTTTATCACCCGGCACAGAAGTTGTGAGAGCACAATATTGAGTAATTTTATCATTAGCTTTCTGAGTGCAT
>Ga0265322_10000172_pt1 | contig 29559 bp, 16 predicted proteins | sample 41222metaG_FD_193584 | JGI IMG/M metagenome (GOLD analysis project Ga0265322, IMG submission 193584) | Rhizosphere microbial communities from Carex aquatilis grown in University of Washington, Seatle, WA, United States - 4-12-22 metaG | ecosystem: Host-associated > Plants > Roots > Rhizosphere...
CGTTCAAGGCAGGTAGACGACCTTCAGCGGCACCAATTATTCAGAACTGCTTCCATGAAAGAAACTTGATTTCCAAATAACGGGATTTACGCTGATGTGTTCGCATTAGTCAAATAAGGACGCTACTCACGGGTCACTTCGCAGCGTTTGTTGATGGATGGCTTCCTGCCGAAGCTCATCTCATTGCAGCAACTCATTTAAATCTTGGTAGACGACAATCCTTCAAGTTCGTGCCATCGGGCAAAAAGACGTTCTGCTTTTTCTCTTGCAGCAGCCAGTTCTTCCGTGAGGTGAACTGTCTCTTTGCCCATTTTTTCGTAGAAATCAGGAGCCGCGAAAATTGCCTCGATGCGCACCACCTCGGCTTCGGCGCGGACGACCTCTTCCTCTATTGTCTCTAATTCCTTGGTCTCCTTCCATGTCAGCCTGTTCGCACGTTTCTTCGAGCCCTGCGCCGGCGTTGTCGAGCGTTTCTTCGGTGCAGCTGCGCCGGATAATCGTGCCGCAGCTTCGGCCTGCCGGGCGTTTCTCTTTTCAAGATAGTAATCGTAATTCCCTTCGCTGAAGTGGACGTTTCCGGCGCCTTCAAACGCCAGAATTCCGTTACAGACTCGATTCAAAAAGTAGCGATCGTGACTCACGGCGATAACACAACCGCCGAATGATACCAGCGCTTCTTCCAACACACGGAGAGTTGAAAGATCGAGGTCGTTCGTCGGCTCATCAAGTATCAAAAAATTTCCGCCATTCTTCAATATTTTCGCGATCAGCAGCCGGCTCCGTTCCCCTCCCGAGAGTTTGCCTACTTTTGTGTTAATTCTGTCGTCGGCGAAGAGGAATCGCCGGAGGTATTTCCACACGGTCATCCGCTCTTCTCCGAAAAGAATCCAATCTCTCCCGTCGCCGATTTCCTGAAGGACGGTATTCTCGTCATTCAACGCGACGCGCGATTGATCGACATAGTTGAATACCGTTCTCTCACCGACCTCGGCGTGCCCTTCAGTGGGATAAAGTTCTCCGAGGATTATCTTCAGCAGTGTTGTTTTGCCTAGGCCATTGCGCCCGATAATCCCCAGTTTTCTCTTCTTGGCGAAGTTGAAATCGAGTTCCTTGAATAATCTCGTGCCACCAAGTTCCATGCCGAGATCCTTCAGATTGAGAACTTTCGATCCCAAAGGTGTCGCGGGCGGTATCACAAGATCGACATCGGCTTCGGCCTCGTATCCCTCCTGAGCCGCCGTCTCAAAGAAATTATCAAGCCTGCTTTTCGATTTAGTTCTTCTTGCCCGGGGTCCCCGGCGCACCCATTCCAATTCCCTGCGCAAGAAGCTGTTTCGCTTTTTCTCTTCGCTTTCCAGCTGTGCTTGGCGCACTGCTTTGTCAAGGAGGAAATCATTGTAATTGCCGGAGTGAGAGTGACAGACGCCGTCCGCGAGCTCAACGATGCGCGTTGCGATTGAATCGAGAAAATATCTGTCGTGCGTTACGAAAAGGCATGCCCCGGAGTAGCTGGCAAGAAATTCTTCCATCCACTCGATCGATTGTGTGTCGAGATGATTTGTCGGCTCGTCGAGGATAAGGAGATCGGGACGGGAGATGATCGCTCTGCAAAGTGCAACCCGACGTTTCTCTCCGCCTGAGAGCGTCGTAACGTCGCGAAGTTCCTCGGGCACATTCAGGGAATGCATCGCAGTCTCGATCCTGTTTTCCAGATTCCAGCCGTCCCGGTGATGGATATGTTGTTCCAGGAGGTGCCGTTTCGGCGAAGTATACGGCAGCGCTTCGTACTCTCTCAGTGCGTCAATGACGTCATGCGCCCCCTCAACAATGTTGTCGTAAACCGATCTTGAAGTATCAAGCTGAAAATCCTGGGGAAGATATCCCGTGACCACTTCTTTTCCGCGGGAAACAGTTCCGGAATCGGGAGGCAAAATCCCGGCTATGATTTTGAGGAGCGTCGATTTTCCGGATCCGTTGTTTCCAATGAGTCCGATCCGGTCGCGTTGATGGACGTTTAGTGTCGCCTTTTTCAACACGACCTGTTCTCCGAAACGGGCGGACACTTCGTGTGCAGCAATGATAACAAGGCTTACAGATTTGGACATAATTCGATTTTGTTGTTCAATGGAGACCTGGTCCGGCGAAATATCCGCTTTCTGGTGACGTTATTGCATCGATAGAAAAGCAGAAACCTCCTTTGTCCGGGAGGTCAACGGCTGTTTCTCACAAGAGAGATTTCCACTCACTAATAAGATAAGGTCGTGAACTCCATTTGTCAACACGCCTGGTAGTGACTCATTTTGAGAACCTTGTTGAATATCCATGAGTTCATTCGTTCTGACGGATTTCACCTGCTGGTGGTTCATATTCATCTGCTGCCGTAGACCTTTCATTCAACATTAGCGAAGTGAAGATTTAGTTCATAAAAGATGCTGGCGCGATTCTTTCAGCTGTTCAGGAATATTGATTTCCGTTAAAAGATTAGCGAACGAGTTGGTTGAGTCGCTTCGTAGCAAGAAGGCAATCTCGCGGCGAGGATACACTAGAGGCCGAGTCATGTCTTTTTTTTATCGTATTGTTTTTTCGTATTGTGCGCTTGAATTTGACGGACCTACAAATTAGATTACCATAAGAAACAGAGACCCCAAGCTAAAAATGGGGATGGAGCGGGGCATAGCATGGCACTTAACCGAATACAAAACGTCGTAATCAAATTACAATAACCTACCATGACAAAGAGCAGAATGAATCCGAAGGTTGATTTTTATTTTAGCAAAGCCAAAAAGTGGCAGGAAGAATTGGAGAGATTGAGAATGATCGTTCTTGATTCTCCGCTAAACGAAGAATTGAAGTGGGGTTGTCCTTGTTACACCTTTCAGAATAGTAACGTAGTTTTAATACATGTGTTTAAAGAATACTGCGCGCTTTTGTTTTTCAAAGGAGCCTTGCTAAATGATTCCAATGGAATTTTGATCCAACAAACGAAGAATGTGCAGGCAGCACGACAGATTCGGTTTGCTAATGTTCGGGAAATAGTTGAAAAACAAACCATGTTGAAAGCCTATATTTATGAAGCCATTGAAGTAGAAAAAGCCGGTTTGAAAGTGAATTTTAAAGAGACTTCGGAATACGTCATTCCTGAAGAGTTTCAACACAAGCTGGATAAAATCCCCGCCTTGAAAACTGCTTTTGATGCGTTGACGCCGGGACGACAAAGAGGTTATATTTTTTATTTTTCTCAGCCCAAACAATCCAAAACCCGGGAGGCAAGGGTTGAAAAATGTATGCGGCAAATTCTCAACGGAAAGGGACTACATGATTAAAAGCCATCTCGAAAACCCACAGTACGGTCATCCTGATCCTCAGGTGACAATGATGTTGCATTGATGCTTCGGAATGAGGTTACTCGGAGTTTTCGAAAAGGGTTCTAGTATCATTAGAGTTCCACCACGTTTTCGGTACCGTCGTTATCGGGGATTCTGAGGTCGCTGCTGCGGTTGGTACCAGATAACAGCATTTGCGATTCCGCGGTCAATAGAAAATTCCTACTCCGAACTTCTGTAGGCAAGGCCGAATGGAAGGTAGCGCATCGTGATACCGACAATAAATTGATTTCCTTTACCGAGGCTCGCAAACATACCCGGTGCAAATCCGAAAACGGAGATTACTCCCGGATAAATATTGAGCACTTCTTTTTCGTTGATGCGGTCTGATGCCATGAACGATGCAAGGAGAGAATTGTCTCTATCCCAAAACAACCCGGCTATCCATCCGAGAGTAACGGTTTCAGTCCGAGTGCCGTTGCGCGAATCAACTACGCGCAGTTCGCGCGCTGCAAACCCTGCGCCGGCAGAGAAGCTTTCGTTATTCTCCTGCCGGAATGAGAGTCCTAGCATTCCATTATCGCCAAAATGATAGAATACGCTGGTACGTTCTGTAAACGGCAGGTGATAACGGATTACATAATATTGCCCCTGGTTTTCGATGGTGTTGTATTTCGGATTCCATGCAGGCTGTCCCGGCCATGCAGTCATATGCAGTGTTGTGCTGAAAAAATTGGCTACTGCATCTGAGGTGAACAATATAACGCCGCCAACATCAAAAATGTACAGGTCGGCCAGAGGATCAACATTCGGTCCGACAAATTTGTCGTTCTCTGCCGCTTCATTGACAAAATGATATGTCGCAATAGTCAATCCCGCCATCAGCGTTGGATACGGAACGTCGTAATATTTAAACCATTCATACATCATCCGGCTGTCCATTCCCCCTCCGATAAGATGCAGAGTATAGTTGGGGAAGTATTGCGCTTTGTCAAGACTTAAACTCGTCGGAAAAACCTCCTGCCCGAGAAATCTCCCCCAACCGTATTTATCGATGGATGGAAACGGATCTTTAACATTTTCCCAAACATTGTAGAATCCCGTCCCGATCTTCATTGTTGAAAGCTCGCGCGAATGTGTCGCCGATTGCAAAATATCAAAGCCGGCGTTGATGATAATCGAACCGGGGTTAATGGTGGACTCCGAGCCGTACGGGATTCCGTGATAAAAATAATACTGATCTTGACCGAAAAGTAGCGATGAAGTAAGCAGTGAGATTGAAAGCAGAAGGCAGGGACGGAACATTGAGCAGTATATATTTATTTTGTGGAAAAATCCAAAACGTTGTTTGTTAAACTGTTAAGGTACGGTTTGCGATGCTGTTTTTCAACAGCGAAAAACATATTTGTTCTGCTGTTTTAAGACATGAACGCAACGGTGCCTTTCTTTTAGCTTGATTCTACCGCCGATTACTCTTACATTTCCTTTGGATCGAAGTCGATGCAGGAAGATGCTGAAATATTTCTGACCAAACCATGCCGGTTGAACAGAGGAAAAAGATACTCATTGTCGATGATGAAAGGCTCACTCGGGCATTTTTGCAGCACAGCGCTATTCTTGCCGGGTATGACGTGATACTTGCGTCGAATGGCGAGGAAGCGATGCAGAAGATTCGCGAGGACGCTCCCGACCTTATCGTAGTCGATTTGGTGATGCCCGACATTAACGGATTCGAAATGTGCCGCCGGATCAGGAGCAACGAGCAAACGAAAAAAACTCCCGTCATCGTTGTCAGCGCACTACAAAGCCAGAGCGATATTGAAGAAGCAAAAATATCCGGTGCAGATGTCTATTTGATAAAACCGATTAAATCTGAAGAATTTCTCAAGCACGTAAAGAAATATCTCCCGTCTCCCTTTAAAACCGTTCCCTGAACCGCCGGAGCTTTTTTAGAAGTACGGTGGCACATTGATAAGAACTTCGCCGCGACTTTGCTTTCGTGAAACCTCTCAGATTTTTGCCTTGACTCTTCCCACTCTTCCACCTACATTTATGCGGATAATCAAGCAATTCCGAAAGGATCCGCTTGGAAAATGTTTTCCTAATGCTTCGATGATTGTATGGACGAAAGCGTCATTTCATCCTTTTCCACTAGAGTGTTCTCTTTCCACGAATCTCAGCAATAGTATCAGCCGATGCGGGACATCCGTTCCGAAATAGACGAGATCAACGAAATTATCCCCTTCCCTGCCGTCATTGGGGAGATACTTTCCGCGCTCAGCAACGACGACATTTCAACAATGAAGATTACCAAGTTGATCGAGTCCGATCCGGCGCTGACAACAAATATTCTGCGTGCCGCGAACGCCCCGTATTACGGTATCCGGGGATATGTGAAAAATGTCAACAGCGCTATCGCCCTTGTAGGTTTGGATGAAACGAGCCGGCTTTTGCTTGCATATCACATGAAACAACGCCTGATTTTCCTTAACATGCAGCAATGGGGTAGCCTGGAAGCATTGTGGAAACATTCCATTTCGACGGCCACGTTGGCACGTGTTATAGCATCTCACCTTAACCTTAAAGCCGGCGACAAAGAATTTACGGCGGGACTCCTTCACGACATGGGCAAACTTGTGTTGATTCAGTACTTTCCGGATTCATTGACCGTAACGCAGCAAATGATCAAAGAATTGGGGATGCGCGACGTCGAAGCTGAGCAGCAGACGCTTGCAATATCTCACACCGAAATTGGAGGTCATCTCGGCAACAAGTGGTCGCTCCCTCCGGAGTATGTTGAAGTGATGGAGTGGCATCACGAAGCCGGCAACGCAACCAACGATCCGGTGCTGACCGCGGTCGTTCGATTTGCGGATTTGTTGTGCGAGCAATGGGGTCACGGCATCGGGGAACAGCCGCAAGGTTTTTCAATAGAAGATGATGCATGTTGGAAAGTCCTTGCTGCGACTACGCCTTCGATCGGAAAACGAACTGCTTCCGAAGTGGGGCAAGAACTTCTGGTGGAATTCGAAAAGAGTAAGGGGCTTATTCAACTCCTTGCATAAGGCGAGTGTTTTGCGGTGATCGGCTCACCTGATTCTCATTGCCAATCAGTAAAGATAACGAGACAACGGTAGAGCCGATTTCTTCTTTGGTTTCACCCTATAGGCGTAAACCCCGATCCTTTTTCAATTGAAGGACGGTCTGATCATTTAATCTTCTTCCTCGCGCAATTCGTGTTCAACAAACCGTTCCCGCTCGTGCTGCAATTGATGAAACTGCTCTTTTTGTTTTGCGTTTAAGAGCAACTCAATTTTTTTATTGGTTTCCTCAAGAAATGTCTCTCTCCGTTTGTTCGCAGCATCGGAGTTCTCCATCCCGGGTTTTGCCGGCTTCATAATTCTATCGTGCGATGCACGGATAAGGAGAAGCAAATTTTCCGTCTGAACGCTGTCCAGGTCGAGCTCTCGCTGTAGCCGTTCTGCATACTCATAGGAAAATGCCATCGATATTCCTAACTTTTCACGTGAGCTGTCGCTCGGTTGAGCAAATGTAAGTTCACGGTCAAGACTCCCCTGCTGTTCGGGGCGAAGGACAGCGGAAAGTTCACGCTTCATTGAATCAACGATCAATGCCATTTCTGCCTGATGATGGTCAAAAAGTATGTCTATTCTTTGGGCCGTTCGTTTCGCAATCTCTTCCACTTTTTGCCTTTGCGTAGAGTCGGGGTTCACCACCTCGTTAACTTTCGATAGGAACATTTCTGTCCGTTCCATCGAATCAAGCTTGTGATGATGGTGTTTCATTAACGCTCCTCTGCCGACAGCGCCGAGAACGACGCCGATGATGAGGGTTGCAATAATGATAACCGTGACTTTCAGTTTTGTCATCATTCGAACGGCACCTCCAGGGCAAGGACTTGCTCAAGTGTTGGATGATGAATACCAAGCGCTGATTCGACTGTGAAGGCATTCTCGCGGCTGATGTTATATGCACTGCAGATGATGACAAGGACGGCCGCCGCTGCGGCGACACCTCGAAACACCGACACAAAATATTCAGAAATCGACTGCTGAGAGTTGCCCAATCGTTCCACCACTCGCTCCGCGAAGAATGGTTTAAAACTCTGGCCATTCACAGTTTGAAAGCTGCGACGCAGATTAATAAAATCTTGTTTCACCGCCCGGAGTTCCTCAGAAGAAGCAAGAGCTTTTTCTAGCCGGCGAAGCTCATCTTCTGCCAACGGGGCATCAAAAGATCGAATCAGCAAATTGTAAAGAGTATGATCCATCAAAAACCCTCCTTGTAATTATGAAGTACCGATTGCAATTTTTTCTGCGCCCGCTGCAGGCGGGACAATACCGTGCCTATAGGAATGTGTAATATCTCCGCTGTTTCTTCGGTCGAATATCCTTCCGCAAGCCGCAAAGTGACGACAGCGCGGAATTTCGGACTCAGCGTATCCATAGCGCGGCGGATAATTTCCTTTTCATCAAAATTATCTGCACGATTGTGGTCCGAAGGCTCTTCTATCTCATTTACGGAATCAATGCTTTTAAAGAATGACCTGCGCCGCTCACGCCGGCGTATTTCGTTTAATGACAGGTTCATAGCAATGCGGGTAATATATGTTCCGATAGAGGAATCACCACGGAAACTCTTCAGGGCATTGTGGAATCGTATAAAGGTCTCCTGTCCAATATCATCTGCCTCGTCGCACTGCCCAAGCATGCCGATTACCGTAGCGGCGACTTTTGATTCGTAGCGTCTTACCAATTCCCCAAAAGCTACGATATCTCCCTCGCGGGAGCTCCTCAGCAGCTCCTCGTCCGCCCGATGTCGTATGTCATTATTCAATAGATTAGACAGTCTAAAAGAGCAATTGATTCCGCCTTTTGATGATGAAAACGGAATAACCAGAAATAAATAAAAGTACTACAAATGGAATAAAGGGCACAATTCTAATGTCTAATATCCAAAGGAATCGCAGATCGGCCCATTGTTAAGGTTCTGCGATAAATGTCGCTATAGCCCAGCCAAGAATCAAGAAAATAATCTTCTCAGCCTAGAAGTTTTGCTCTTACCATCGCTTCACAAGGAGACAAAGTCATTCTGAATTGATACGATAATTCTTAAACCGATTGACATTCAGTGAGCACTTTGTGTCCTAACTATCCTTTCTTCCTACTCCCTTGGTGTTCAGTATAACTTTAATGATCGTTGATGGCGATATGTGTGGGAAATTATTCAACTCTATAACAATCCTGAGCAGCATCCATGAATAGAAAAGAATTTTTGTCGACCATTGGGCTCGGAGCAGCGGCTGTCGCATGCAGTTATTGTCTCAATGGCTGCAGCCCTTTGAGTAATCCAATCACGGCGCCAACAAACGTCGATTTTACGCTTGACCTTAATGTTCCTGCAAACGCGGCTTTGAAAACCAACGGCGGTTATGTTTACAATGGCGGCATAATCGTTGCGCGAACCACGAGCGGGGCATACGTTGCGGTGAGTCAGCTCTGCACACATGCAGGGGGCACCGTTCAATACGTTCCGAGCAGTAACTCATTCTATTGCCCGAATCATGGCTCCAATTTTGCGACAAACGGTTCGGTTCTTAACGGCCCGGCGACGAGTTCCCTCGGGACGTACCATACAGCGTTGACCGGCACCTCGTTGAGGGTATACTCATGATTATGCACAATCAGCATTGTTCAATTCCCCATTTTTAAAACTTCAACGACGAAAGATAAATTCACTATGAAGAATATTTTCTTTGCAGCAGCGGTACTGGCAATTACCGTTCCTGTTGCGAACGCGCAAGAAGTTCCATCGCAGTTTAGTCTGCAGAATCAATTGTATGCCGATTCAGGCGATCCCCCTTCATCCGATTCTGTTGCAGCAGCGCCCCGGCAAAGACTTCTTCCGAATAATATTAGCTTTATGGAGAAAGCATTGTGGGGAGAGGACGGAATAGTTAGAGGAATCGGATTAGCGCCAGCGCTCACCCCCGACGAACGGAGGAGTGAACTGACTCTTCGCAGAACGATGCTGACGACGCATCAAATCGGAGGATTTGTGACGCTTGGATTGATGGGAGGAGCGGTATATTTCGGCCAGAAAATTATTGACGGGCACCCCGAGTACCGGCGCAATCATCAATACTTTGTGACAGCGACCATAATTTCGTATTCTGCAACCGGGCTACTGGCAATTCTTTCCCCGCCTCCTTTGATCCGCCGAAATGAAGTCAGCACGACAACGATACACAAAACTCTTGCATGGATTCATGTCGCCGGTATGATCATTACCCCGATTCTTGGCGGGATGATCAAGCGGCGATCACAGTCGGCGATGCAAAGCGAACGAATTCACCAAATATCTGCGTATATCACAACGGCAACATTTGCCGCCTCGATGATTGTCGTAACTTTTTAACGGGAGAATTATGGTAACAAGAGTGAATGTGGTTGCTTTTTTATTTATGGTCTCGATTGCCGCAGCCGGGGCACAAACCAAGCAGCTTGAATTGTTGAAAGATGAATCGTCAATAACGTACCGTATCGTGCACCCTCTTCATGAAATCGAAGCTACAAGCAAAGATGCGACGTATCAGCTCGAAATCGATCCCGTGAAAAAAGAAATTGTCAGCGTGGCGGCAACAGTGGACGTGATGACATTCGACAGCGGCAACTCAAACCGCGATTCACACGCGATGGAAGTGATCGATGCGATAAGTTACCCCGAGGTTTCTTTTGTCAGCACGTCGGTTACTCAGTCCGGCGACAGCCTCAAAGTGCTGGGAAAGTTGACATTTCACGGCGTTACTCAGGACATCGTTGCTATGGCAAAATCACAATGGTCTCCCGACAAAATTGAGGTGCGTGGAGGATTTGTGCTGAGTCTGACTGCCTTTAAGATCGAACGTCCTTCCCTGTTGATGATTCCGGTCGAAGATGCACTGCGGTTTACATTTGCGGCTGCGTGGAAGCTATAAACTTTCAGCAATAGAAGATAAAAATGTGACGCGGTTGTGAATGAAGTCCACCCGCACACTGTTCGCTCAAAGAACAATCTGAGCAATTCACCGAAGCGGGCCAAGGGACTTTCTCTGTTTCTGTATGAAATGAAAAGTGATCTTTATTTTGATGTTGTTGCTTTCCGATTTCCGCCGATTCCGGCAAGTTCTTTTTCTCTTTTGAGTGCATTCTCAAGCAGCGAAAGTGTTATTCCTCTTACAGAGAGGCTGACCACATTAGATCGTTCAATAGATGTTTCGCCGAATGCATTCACTCTCTCGTAGTATAACGAGTGGTTGATGCGATTAATTTGTTCGCCTTTGGGGATTGTTGCTTCAAATGCCATTTCGTTCTTTCCTTTTCTTACCAACGGCGTAATGGTAGTCGACAAAATGCCGTTGAATTGTGCCGCAGAAATAATTGGAATTTCGTTCAGCGTAAATGTTTCGTTTCCGATGGAAAGACCGCGTGCAGTAGAATCGATGATGTCCGCCAAAAGGACCGAAGCCGAGGGGTTGGAGAAAAGATTATACCTGAAAATTAACTCATCGCCGGGAATGACGTACAACGAGTCGGCGAAATCCTTTTCGGAACGAGGCATCGTTCGCACCAACGCAATTGAGGACGTGCTCGAGCCCGTGTCGCGAATAACGAGGCCGTTGGTAAAGTAATTCTGTATTCGAAGCTCCAGATGACGGGCCTTCATTTTTCCGCCGGACTCGCCCTTCATCATTATTGACAGAAGATTCTGATTTGTATCGCAGCGAAATACACTGCACGGGAAAATATGAATTGAATCGAGTTTAATCCTTCTTGACAAGAAATCCACTGCTACGTTTGCGCGTTCTTCCGCGAGTTTCAGCATTGCGGCGGCAGATGTTCCACGTTTGGCGGGAATATCTGGATAGCCGACAACCACGATATCCGCAAAATGGTATTTCTTAATAGCATTGATGATCGGCTGGAAAATTATTAGCGCGTCTTTGCGGAGCGAAGATTCTCCGGGATTAAATATTAGCTTTTCTATCGGGAGAGAGGTCTCTATAAATGGAATCTTTTCGATATTTGTTGAAGTCTTCAAAGTGTCCGTTTGAATCAAGACGCTGTCCGATGTCATGAGTTCAACATACGACTGAGACTCCAAACCTGCTTGCTGTGGCATCGAATCATCGACTTCGGCGCTGTAGCGGAGTGTTCCTTCAAAGAGAGATGAACCGCGCCCTAAAGCCCACGTCAGATGTTGGCCGGACAAGGCTGGAGCAACTTCCTTTCCATTAAAAGTCCCTGAGCCTTCGACATACGTGAATCCGGCTGGGAGCTCGTCAAAAATCTTTATTCGCTGCAGCCATGTGCCTCCGGAATAGTTTATTTGGACGTTAAACTCTACACTGTTTGATTTGTTGGATGCCGCTATGCGGTTGCGCAAATACACAACCCGTGGCCAACCGGATCTCACAGCTGCAGTCTTGCTCACTTTTCCGACCTTTTGACTGATGCTGTCTTTCAGCAGCCGTTTCACAAAAAAGTTCGCACGGGCAATTCCCCCTTCCGTGAGGCGAACGAACCGGGAGCTTGCGTCTCCTGCAAAGTCACGTCCGCCCTTAAGTAATTCCGTTCTGGGAGGCAGCGATCGTTCGTTGACCCGCAACACGTGTTGCCCGGGCTTTACGTTCGGCAGCGAGAATTTTCCATCATCCCCCGTTGTGATGCGAGTGCCATCCTCCATCCAAAGTTCCACGTCTTTTATTCCCACCTCGCCCTCGCTTTGGTATCCGTTACGGTCATCGTCATAGAAAATCTTTCCGATGATCAAACCATTTTCTGTGAACACTCCCGGCTGAACCGTAATTTGTTTTTGTGAAGGCGCCGAGGTAATCGGCCTTCCCACCGAATCTTGAGCGGTGGCATACACCGTATTCAACCCCTGGCTTTCCAATGCGTCGGCACCGAGAACAAGTTGATAGACGAGTATTCCGGTACTCCCTGCTCTCAGCGTATCTCGAGAAACGGATGCCAGATCCCACTGCAAAACAGTTCCATTCGAGGATGATTTAGTATCCACTGGCACGCCGTTGTAACGGGCGGATTTTGGATAATACTTGAACGCGTGAGGAAGGTAATCGATGATCCTCAGCCCTTTCATCAACACGGGAGGGGCGCTGCTGGTATTTGTAATCGCAACCTGATACGTTACGACGTCTCCAATTTCTGCAACATTTTTGTCCGCAGACTTAACCACCTGGAGCGAGGTCGAGTATTGCGGGTTGCCCATGATAATAACCGAAGCTGAAGATGATTCCACAGCGATCCCGTTTCGCAGTATAGACGCCGTGGTTTGAATTCTTCTTCCGGAGTTAAGCGAATAGTCTGTTCCCATATAAAGAATGAGCGAATCGGTTTTCCCAGGCGGTATACTCCCAATATTCCACACAGCCGCGCTGTCAACCACCGTTGTATCATGGCCTGCTCCGTTTGCTGTCCAAAGTGTATACTTCAGAATGTTTCTGCCGGCGTTATAGATAGAATCGACAATCTTGACGCCGCGGAGCGAATCAGTACCGGCGTTGCGGCACCAGATCTCAAATCTAACGCTGTCTCCGGCCACCACCGAATCTTTACTCCCGAGAACAAAATTTCCCATCGTTATCACCGGCGCAGACCGAACAAGCGTAACTGTCTGGCTGTTCTGGGATGCAAGCTGGTTCGAGCTAAACCAGGAACGGTTCAGGATGTACGTACTGTCAGGGACATTTCTTGTCACGGCGACCGTCAATCCTACCGAGTCTGTTGTCCCAACCGCCATGGTGTCTATCGACCAGCGGACAATCCGTTGTGACGTATCGAATGTGACTGCCTTGAACAATCCTTTCTGAGTTGCAACGAGCGAGGTGTAGCGCGGAAGCGTATCGAGCATGACCGCGTTCGTATGAAAGATGTTCCCCTGATTTTGGTATTTGATCGAATACTTAATTGTGTCTCCGGCATACACCGAGGGCTGCGCCGCCATCGAGAGGCTCAGGGACGAATTTGGTTTTACGAGGATATTAAGATTGATCGTAAACGTTCCGCCGAGGGTGTCGTACACGATTACTGCCCCGGAATAGTTCGGGAACTTCGCGCTGTCAACATTGACTTCGTACACTGCAGGCTGAAGATTTTCAAACTTGAATCTTCCAAGACCGTCAGTCTTTGTTGATTGAATACGGCTATACATATTTAACGGAGCAGACTTTCCCTGGATCTTTCGGGAAACCTGTTTAGCCGACGGCGCAGCAGAGAGTGAATCCAGATAAATGTCAACTCCTTGGACTGAAATGGGCGAATTTACCGTTGCGTATTGAAGCCGCCCCGCAATCGTGTTTAGAATTTTGACCGCTTTGCGGTCGAATAGAGTATCGGATGCCATGGCGGTCGAGGTCGACAACGTATCGCCAAACTGATCTACAACAAAGATCTTGAGCGTGAACATCATCGTCTCTTTGTTCAACGCGATAAAGAAAACACCGTCGGTTCCTGTTGTGTCGCCTCCGACGATCTGCTGGGTATTGTCAAACACTTCTGCGATCGCCCCTTTATACGGAACCTGTTGGATATTGGATCCTACGAGAACAGAAGCACGGACAATACCCGTCACAGCTCCCGGGTACATTATGACCGACAAGGTTCCGGTTATTGTCCCGGACTGAGCGGCTCCAGCAACAACGGTAACAACAGCCTTTTGTACAATATTGTTTACGTTTTCTGAAACCAGGTATGTTTGTGCCACGCCTCCGCTTGTGAAGACGGTGATGGACCTTGTGTGGTTGTCGAAGAGTCCCAGGGTCGTTGAGAATGTCACCGGAACACCGTCGGGGACTGCGGTTCCGAGAGAGTCCGAAACATTAGCGATAATATTCGAGCTGTCACGATTTGCATTACCCCAAACATATTTTTGAGACAACGATAAATTCATCGCTGCCGGACGCACGGGAACAATCGGCGTCACGATCTCTGCGGCGGATATTATTGGAACACTCGATGAGTGGACGTTTGCATCATTCTTTAACTGAGTCAAGCCGAGATTCGAGGCTGCCAAAACCGTAAGTTTTATGTTCTGCACTCCGGTGACCGGCAAAAGAGTGCCAAGGTTCCAGGTAATGATTCGTTTGTTTGCGCTGACATTTGTCGGTGTCAGATCAGCATGGTCGTATGTGCCGTTTGAAGAAATCGTATCAACGAGAACGGTAGAATCGGATTTTATATTTCCCGTATTTGCCACCATCAGTTGATAGTCGATCTGTCGTCCTGAGCCTACAAATGCAGCGGTTGCCGAGTTTGTCAATGCGAGGCGTGAGAAATTCCCTACAACCAGATTTTGAGCCGTGGTGACTGTTCTTCCCTGCCAGGAAATGAGTCCGCTAAGTGCAAGAGTCGCGTGTCCGGCCGTCGTGGTGTCAATCTTAAGCTGGACGAGGAATGAATCCTGCTTTGCAGACGGAAAATTGAATTCTTTCCACGTAATCACGTTACCATTGACGCTGCCGTTGTTCGAAACGCTTACAATATTTGACGCCGACGCTGGCAAGATACTTTGGATGGTAACAGTGTCAGCGGAAGCATTGCCGATATTCTTGAAACTAAGCCATAGTTTTACAACATCGCCAAAAATGACATTCGAATCACTTACCGAATAATGAATCTCGAAATTCGGCAGGCTTCCAACGGTTACAGTAACCACAGGACTTTGTACCGAAATCGGCACATTCTTGTAGACGTATTTCCCAGCTGCTTGGATGGAAATGTGAGTTCCTGAAGGTGTCTGAGCAAGAGAGTAATTACCCGCCAAGAACGCAACTGCAATCATGCTCCAAACGATGAATGCAAAACTCCGGTACGATGGGATGGAATATTTCATAAATATTTTATGTCTGAACATCTCGCTCACTGTCATTTAATTTTTACTTTAAATTCAGCAGTTCCCGCCGACGATTTTTTTAAACCAGCCGTTTTTATGGAGACGGTGCCGCTACGTACCGCGATCGAATCGGGGAGCGAAAGTGTGCCTAATTTTACACTTCCCGGAACGAAAGAAGTGCTGTCAGGAACTCGGGCAGTTATCGTATATGAAGTGTCAATATCGGCGTGTCCGTTGTTCGTGTATGAAATCGTGTACGTCAGGACTCCTCCAGGAGGCTGCGGCTGGCTTGCCAGCGGAGAAACAGAAATCGCCACCGCGACCACCGGAATGTTTGTAGTCGTGGTTGCAACCGCACCCTGGAACTTCAGCGCATTGGCTGAAGACGTTGCGGTAAAGGTTGTGATATCCTTTGTTTGATCCTGCCCTACCATCGGAAGGATGGCAACTGCAAAGACATGGACGCTGTCTCCCGCAAGAACAGAATCAACATCGACGTCCGCCTTGCCATTCGTATTTGTCAACGGAATGTCAGCCGCGTCAACTATGCCATTATTATTCACATCCTTGAGGAATTTCCATGCAAGCGATTGCGATGATGTTGCGGACATTTCAATCACATCTTTAATTGTGCCGTTGTTTTTTACCGTGAAGTAATATTTCACGGAGTCGGTCGGCTCTTTTGCCGATGCTACGCTGTCCGGAGTGATTGAAACGCCAGACGCCAATCCTACCGTCACCGAGCGGCTGTTGCTTGACAAAGTGAATGTGTTTCCTCCAGATGTATAAGTCACGTTAAAAGCATTCGTAAATACCGTGCCGCTTGCTGCGCTGATCGGAACGTTCAACGTGATTGTCACTGTTGCGGAACTGCCGCTGTTAATTGTTCCGATGTTCCAAACCACAGGGTTGCCCGAAGAATTAATGGTCCCTTGTGATGCAGTTGAAGAAATAAAACCGAATCCCGATAGAAAATCCGAAAAGTCCACTCCCGTTGCTGGAACGGCCCCATTGTTTGTCACTGTAAAGGTATAGGTAACGTTTTGTCCTGCACCGGGGTTGGCATTATCAACGGTTAATCCCGTTCCGATATTATTGAAGTTTACCGTATGGACCGTCGTCATTTCAGTGCTGGTGGCAGCTTTGGAATTGTCAAACAGCGACGCTGCCGTTACGGTCGTAGTATCTAATTGGCCGTTCAGGGACGGGATGTGCGGGACAAATATTCTGACAATTATCTTGAACGTTGAATCTTCAGGCAGTGAACCGGTCGCAGTAATGGCTCCCGCGGCAATCTCGCCCGCTTCTAGAACACCGTTCCCGTTTGCGTCGTGGTACATTGTTACCGTCCACCCTTTGGTGGAGTTTTTTGTAAGATTAAAGTTGTCGGTTCCGTTACCGGAGTTTGTAATCGCGAGAGCGTAGTCGACGTTGACGCTGTCGCTTGAAGTTGTCGCTGCATTGCTTGATGGCGCCCGGTTAACCGCTGCAACCTGAGCGACCGTAAAGCTGACGGTGTTTGAAAACAACGTATCGCTAACCCCGCCGCTCGCCGTTGTGTACACAACCTTCGAACGCGATTGCACAACAGTGCCGGCAGGCGTTCCCATGGCAAACGCATTTGTGAGTGTCGCCGTAAAAGCAATGCTATAGAATAGCGCGAGCCTGATATTTTTCACGCGTAAAACTCCGTTCATAGACTATTGAACAACTACTTTAAATGTCACTATTTGCTCTTTCCCGCCCTTGAGTGCATCTTTCAATTTCCATCGCAGCAATGTTGCGGCGCCGGCTTGCGGCTGGCCTGCAGCCTCTCTGTCCACACTTATTTCTGTGCCTTCTCCTGTTGCGGATCCTTCAAGATAAACGGTTCCATTGGGGACCGGATTGGACAATTGTATATTGGTTGCATCGCCTAAACCTATATTCTTGCAGGTCAGAGTGTACGTCACCGTATCTCCCGGCTGGGCGTTGGCTTTACTGACCATATTGACCACGACAATATTCGGGTCGGCTTTCACTTTTTCTGAATTGGCAATAATTTCAGCTGCAAGCGCTTTCGATGCACTTTGCGTTGCGCCGTTTGCAACGCGCGCGATTAACCAGAGCATCGGAGTTTCGCCTGACAGATTCACAACGGGGCATTTTATTGAAAGAATATTCTTTTGAACTGCAACGTGTTCAGAGCTCGGCATTACAGATAGAGCGATAACGGGAACTGAGGTTTTTCCCGAAAGGATGACGCCGTTCTTTTCTATTCCTGAAGTTCCTTCAACCGGAAGAAGAAGACGAAGCGCTATGTTCTGTGCCTTGTCGCTTGAAAGGGAAAACGTGACGACGAGTTGCTCCGGAGTCTTTGCATTGTCCTTATCACCGGTCACCAATGCTCTTGTAAGCAGTTTCACTGTTCCGGTCGGTAATGCAACCTCATGGATTGTCTCAGCGGTACGATTTCCGCTTGAGATGACATTGGAGAGCAGTTTCACTCCGCCTGATGTAGTTTTTCCCAGAAACTCATTCAACGAAACAGTTTTAATAGTCTTCCCCGTTTCATCGAGAATTTCGATCAACGCACTGGTTCCTTGCGACTGCCGGAATAGAATTCCAAACCGCTCTTTCGATCCAGCCAGCGATTTTCCTTCAATGAAAGGAAGCATGACAGCATCACTTTGCTGCTGTGCTGTATATGAAATACTGAATTGACCATACGTCATTGTAAGTGCTTGCTGAGTCTTTTGCCCAAAGAGCAATGAGGACACAACGACAAGGGAAAATACCATCCATACGAAATATTTCATGATGACTCCTATAGGAAATAAGTGTAAGCGATCAATTAATAGTTACTCTATACGTTATCGTGCCGTTTCCACCCGGAGCGATGGTTCCGACAACCGTTGCAAGATTCACAGTAATATTTCCTGATGAAACTGAAACTCCATCGGCATCTGCTGCATCAGTTTTGGGAACCGTATTGACCGTGACGCTATTGGCAACATAGGACGTATGAAACGGCGTACTTGCCGAAACAACGGTGTTCGTTGCACTTCCGTCTCCCGTATTTGAATAGGAGATCGTATACGTGACCGTATCGCCGGGGACAGGATTTGCCGCACTTGCCGCGAGAGTCAGAACTATATTGGGGACCGTGGTACTCGATAAACTCCAAGTTCCTACTGTCGTCACTCCTGTATTTTCAACCCAATAATTTACAGAATCGATTGATGTTGCACCCAGCCTCGCCCACACATCCGGTCCGGTCGATGTTCGCTGCCACGCTTTCAACGTAGATTTTATGTTTGGCGGTACTACTTCGGAATTTTGATAATGTAATCGCATGGTAAATGTAAATCCTGAGCCGCCGGTTTGCGAAATTGTATAATAGCGATTGATAGGCTGCATGTATGTATTCGCTCCGGGTGAGACCGTGTCTACGAATACCGTGATCGAGGTGGGCAATGTTCCACCCGAATTGAAATTGAGTGTCGTGTTCGGTCCTTCAAACGCGTACGATGTTCCCGCAGTAAAGACGTGTGTCCTGGTTATTGTACCCAGGATAATACCATTTCCTGTTCTGGTGCTTGTGATGGTAACTCCGTTGGAACTCGTTCCCATTGACCCGGCTGTCATGGAAAGGTTGACGACTTGGATATTGCTGCCAAGAGCTACATTTGTTGTGGAGGAGCTCTTGTTTATCGTCAAATTATTAAAACTTGTTGTTCCCGAAACAGTTGAATTCGACGGTCCGGCAAAAACTATTTCGGACGTCGTCGGAGTAAATGTACCATTATTTATCCAATTACCATAGAGGGTATCGATATTTGATGAGCCGTCAAATGTTGACGAAACGCCGATAATCATGCTTCCATATGTTGTTATGGCTCCACCGGAAGTTTTTGTTCCTCCTGTTGCTGTTTGCAAATTATTGTATCGGAATGAAGGAATTGTCTGAGCGCCACTTCCGTTGAAACTAATGGTACTTCCGGTTCTTACGTAATCGCCGCTTGTAAATGTTGCAGAGGGAGAAAATGCATTGGCAATTCTAATCGTATCGGACGAGGCAAGCGTAACATAGTTGCTCGTTCGCGCGCCGCTGATTGTCAGGTTATTGTACGAAAAGGCGTTCACGGTTTGGGCGCCTGTTCCATTATAGTTTATGGTGCTGCCCGTAGTAACATATGCTCCGGACGTGAATGTTGCCGACATCGTCATTGCTCCTGCAATACCGACTGTTCCGGAACTTGCAAACGTCACATTGTTCGTTGTTCTTGCGCCGCTGATTAGCAAATTGTTGTAATTAAATGGAGCAATCGTTTGTGCGCTAGTGCCGTTGTATTCAAATATTGTTCCTGTGGATTGATATCCGCCGCTTGAAAATGTTGCGACCGGACTGAACACACTTGCGACATGTATTGTGTCCGTCGAAGAAAGCGTGACGGTATTGGTCGTCCTCACCCCGCTGATGCGAAGTGAGTTATACGCCAAACATGGCACCGTCTGCGAGCCGGTCCCGTTAAAATCAAACGATGTTCCTGACGTGATGTACCCGTAACCACTGTTGAAAGTAGCTGCAAGTGTGAACGTCCCTGCGATTCGTATTGTGTCGCTGTTGGAAAAAGTGATATTGTTCGCACTGCGAGCATTTGAAATGGTAAGGTTGTTGTACCCGATTGCTGCGATTGATTGCGCGCCGGACCCTGTATACTGAACCAAGTTGCCGGTATTGATCCACTGCCCGGTCGTGAATGTGGCCGATGACGTTGCGCTGTTTGCGATCGTGATTGTCCCGCCCGCCAATGTCATATTATTTGTCGTCCTGGCTCCGGTAACATTCAGATTGTAAAAATTCAGTGCCGGAATTGTTTGGGCTCCTGTTCCCGTAAAACCTACAATGCCGCCGCTCAACGTTGTCGTTCCGCTGACCCTTGGAAATGCAAGGCGGGTGTTCAACGTTCCGTTAGTCATGCTCAGGTTTCCGAGAACCGCTAAACTGCCTATGCTGTCCGTCAACTGAATTCCGCTGTTGGAAATTGTGAGACTCCTGCATGAATCTGCGGAGATATTATAGATGACTGCTGCGGTATCTAAGACAACGTCGTTCGCCGTTGTCGGCACAGCGTTGAGCGACCAATTGTTCGGAGTATTCCAATATGGGTTGCCGCCCAATCCTGTCCAACGAAAATATCCGAGAAGATCCCCAACGGCGTAATCGCCAAACGCGGCGAGGCCGACGGCTTGTGTGCTTGAGGAAGTTCGCGCCGTTGTCGTCGGTCCGCTCCAGAGTCCGCCTAAGTACATCCGAAGAAAGAAGTTGGCAGTGTTAGCTGCCGGAGCGACATCGGTCGACACGAAATTGGCAGTGATGGAATACGTTGTAAAGGTAATGTTGAGATTCTTGAGTGTCCAGTACCGGCTCACGTTCTTGGTTATATCAAATCCCGAAATTCCTATATTCGGATGATTCGAGCCTGTCGTCGTTGCCACCAGGTATCCCGCAGCTGATACACTTGCAAACGTAACATTCAGCGGCGCGTAGTTGGCGGCATCGCCTATATGGAACGTCATCGATACGGGTGAACCTGTTGGCACGTAGGTTTTCAGGTTTCCAAAGACATGGCGTGCTAATCCGCTCACTGCCCGATTGACGTTACCTCCTGAATTGATGACAACGCTGTCGCTTCCTGTAGTGATAATTCCGCGTGTCAGCATGAGTGTGCCGTTAATATTGAGATTCCCGCTTGTCGTGATGCCGTTTCCGTCGTTGATCTCTATATTGCCGAACGTTCCTCCTCCCGAAACGATGTGAGCGCTTGAGCTCCCGTTGAAATACATCTCGCCGGAGCCTCTGTGCTGAGCCTTGTTCACAACATTCCCATTGACCGTGAGAATAAACACACTGTCTGAAAAGATACCTGAGGAAATCGAATCAATTCCTTGAACGCTTGCATTCCCCCCAAGTCCTTTCCAACCGTTGCTGAGCGTGAGATTATTAAACGTAAATGCAGGAATAACCTGGCTCAACGTCCCGTTAAACGATACGGTGCTTCCTGTAACAGTGTGGCTCGTCGCGGTCCCAGCCGTAAAAGTTCCGGCGATTACTACTGTCCCCGACGACGGTAGAATCTTGTTGAAATTGCTAAACGTCAAATTGCCGTAACTTCCCGAAAGGACGGGCTGACCGTTTGACGCCTTGCTATAGTTAACAGTCCCCGTTGTTGCGCTCGTGAGCGAGCCGGTTGTCACAGTTACGAGGTTGTTGATCGTTAGCGTGACAGCTGCGTTTACGTTGAATGCGCCGGCAGTAAGATAGAGCGAATCTGTTTGAACAGAGTTCGTGAGGTTCGCCCCGGCGCTGTTATTGATCGTAAGCTTATTCACGGTGCTTGGCAGTCCATTACCGGTACTCTGGAGCGCAATTCCATTGTATACATAATTTGCCCCGGCGTTATAGGTTCTGAGTCCATTGGTTTGAATATTTCCGTTTGCACCACTCACCGTGATTCCGTTCGTTGAACCTATTCCGAGCGTAGCACCGTTCGATAGAGTAAATGTTCCTCCTCCGATAATTGTGCTGGTGCCGACATAAAGGGAAGCCCCGTTGTTCACGGTAAAGCCGATGCTGTCGGTGTTTGCAATCGTGCCTCCGGAGGTGTACGTCTGGTTGCCGGTGCCGTTAAATACCACCAATCCTTTTCCTGCATTGCTTAAAGAGTTTTCGCTGATCGTCCCGGCCGTAAATGAAAAATTTCCTGCAACATTCATCGTCGACACGCCCGTATTTGCCCCGCCGCTTCCTTTCATTCGGAGTATTCCGCCGCTCATCGAAAAGTTACCTGCAATGCTCAATGTTGGTGTTCCATTTCCCGTTGATAAACCGAATGTTCCTCCCGTTTGGGAAAAGCTGCCTCCAACGGTTGTTGTTTGGCTCTGCGCTGCGGCCAGATCCAATTCTCCGGTTCCGGTCGATGTCATTGTGAAGTTGCCGGCTATCGTCGTCAACACACCGGCGATATTCAGAATGGTAGTCTGACCCGGGCAATTCCATGTGAAGTTGCCGAATGTCTGGGCTAAGTTTACCGGTAACGCATTAGTCACCCCCGTAAATTGACAGGTAGAATTAGGATCCCATGTCGCTACAAGGTTTGCCGTGTTGTTGGTATTGTGAGCGTAAAGGCCTGTGCTTGTCACGGTCGCAGTTGCGGTGCCTTGGGCCAAGGTTCCGCCGTTCATGAGCGCTCCGGAGATTACCAGATCGGTACCGGCTCCATTGTGGAGGGTAAATGTTACGCCGCCGTTAATGACCATCACAGCACCGGCACTCACTACAAGTTGATCTGCATTCGTGCTGGCTGTAACGGTTACAGCATATCCGCTTTGCAGAGTTATGGTTTGAGCGGTACTGTCGGGCGCGACTGCTGCTGCCACCCATGCGGCGCCGTTATACCTTTGCCATGTTGCCGGTGCGTTCCAGGCTCCGGTGGCGACAGACTGGTACGAATTTGTAACAGTCGTAAATACGTTCCCAACAGCGAATGATGATCCTGAAGAATAAATACTGTTCATTCCGGTCGCTTGAGTCGAAGTGCCGGTACGCGTTCCCACGGTTGGCAGGGTCCATGCTGCGTCAAACTTGGCAACGATAAACGTCCCGGTCGTGTAACCTGCATCGATATCTCCCGCGACAAAATCAAATGTCGCAGTGTAGGTAGTGAAGACGATGCCGTTGTTTGAAATCTTCCAGTACCGATTAACGCTATGATTTGGGTCGACACCGGAGCTTGCGATGTTTGGGTTGTCTCCGGCTGTAACAGAAGAAACAAGGTTGCCTCCTGTGGTTACCGAGGCAAAGGTCACTGTGTCGGGTGCAAATGTGGTTGCGTCGCCTATTTCAAAGAGCCGGAGTACGTTACTTCCCGTTGGGAAATATTTCCCTAAATTGCCGTTGACATGGCCACTCGTTCGGCTGACGCTTCCGGTCGATGAGATCACTACCGTATCGGCAGATGAAGTTGTAATAATGCCGCTTGTAAATGTCAGTACGCCGTTCACCGAGAGATTGTTCGAAAGGGTTGCGCCATTGGCATCGTTCATAACAAGGTTTGTATAGGATCCTGTCCCCGAGAGCACGTGTGCCGCAGAGCCTGGGATAAACGTTATGCTTCCCGTTCCCGTATGTGCGCCGCTGTTTGCAGAGTTCTTGGCAACCCGAAGCGTGAATCCGCCGTCCGCAAAAGTTACTCCTGAGTTGATGGTGAAGCTGCCTTGAACTGTATCCGCGGCAGGGACAGAAAGCGTTTTCGTTCCGCCGGTGCTGACAGTAAGATTATTGAACAAGAACCACGGTATTGTTTGCGCCCCGGCGCCGTTGAAATCTACAGTACTTCCTGCGATCGTATGTCCGGCCGCTGTTCCTGGAGTGAAAGTTGATGCGACTCCGACAGTTCCGGTGGACGGTAAAGTCTTTGTAAAATTGCTGAATGTCAGATTTCCATAATTTGCAGCAAGGACAGTCTGCCCCGCCGAACTTTTATTATAGGATACAGTACCGCTTGTTCCAGATGTCAAAGTCCCGCTGCTGGTGACAGCACCGTTCAAAGTGAGGGTATTCGCTGCGACCGCGAAGGTTCCCTGTAAAATCTGGAACGAGTCTGCGACGGCGGCATTCGTGCTTGCCCCAAGAGAAACCGAGGCAGAATTCTTTATCGTGAGCTTGTTGAAAGTCTCGGCGCTTGAAGCTTTCGTGATCGTTTGTGCCCCTGTCCCGTTAAACGTTGCAGTTGCCGTCGTCGGCGTAAAAGAACCTGCATCGTTCCAGAGGTTTCCCACACTTATGTTGTTGGTATTCGCATTCAGGACGTTCCCTGAATTAATGGTAAGGTTATTTTTTACGACGAGAAATGTGTCGAGCCGTGCCGTTGCCGTGGGAGTAGCTCCTGCCACAAGCAAATTGTAGACCGGTGTAATGGATTTTACGGCGATTATTTGCCCGCTCGGCGTTGAAGCATCGCCAATCTGAACCGTGCCGCCCGTAACAGCGTATGTTGTCGATCCTGTGTTAAGGAACCCGAGGTTCGATCCGCCCGACTGCTTGATAACGATTGTTCCGCCGGTCATCTCGAAAAAAGATCCGGCAACGCTCATAGAAAAAGGAGCGTCGGTCGTGCTCGTTGACCCGATCGTAGGAACGTTGAGCGTTCCTCCCGACATTGTAAAGACGGTTGTCGCAAAACTGTTGTACGGCGCAAACCTTCCGGCAATATTAACGGTGCCCCCTTCAATCGTAAATGTTCCGCCGTTGGACATCAAACGTTCGTCGGCGGCATTCCCGATTGTCAATACACCGCTGCTCACCCTCAACGATCCGGAGACAATGAGACTGTCGGGGATTGTGACTGACGGCGAATTACTGTAAAGCCATAGTCCAGCCGAAGACGGAATTGTTACGTTCCCCAGGAAAGGCGTAAGAGTTGCCGCGGTGGAAATCCTGAACGTCCCGTTCGAAAGAGTGAGAAAACCTGCCACAGTGTCGACAAAGTTCGTGGCTGACACGTCGAGAATATTGGAGATCGAGGATCCCATGTTCATTACGATTTTTCCAAAACGCGTTGTCCCCGCTCCTTCAATATTTTGGGGTCCGTTCTTACTGAAAGTTACGATACACCGGCTTGATGCGCTTGCTTCCATGTTGAATGTCCCCGCATTCATAATATCGCCGGTGATATTAATTGCGTGAGATGTTTGAGAGTATCCGCCGTTTACATTGAGACTTCCCCCTGTGTTCACCGTAATGCCGCCATTGACAGTCAAAGTCCGAGCGGTAGCACTGTTGCCGATAATTAATGTTGCTCCGATGCCTCCTTGCCCAACCGTAACGCTGTTTGTAGTGTCGTTGCCATCAAGGGTCACCGTTGTATTATCGGCGATGGTTACATTTGCGGTCGCAGCGGGAACGACTCCGCCTATCCAAGTCGAGCCGGTGTTCCACGGCCCGGTCTGTGCAGAAATAATATTGGGAGCGGGACTGGTCGCTTGACTTCCCAGCAAAGCAGCGCTAAGTCTCCCTTCGGTCACTGCATAGACTTTCCAGTAGTATGTCGTGCCCGGGAGCAGACCTGTCTCAATAGAAGAGGTCGAATTTGCTGCGAGTTGGTGGATGAAATTATAGGTGGCGCCGCCATCATCCGAGCGGTAGATCACGTATCCAACTTCGTTGTTTGCATTGTCTGTCCAGTTGAGCTGCATCGACGTTAACTGGATATTCGAGAACGTGAGGTTCGTCGGGTTGGAAGGTGTCGGCGGTGTAAAGGTGAGCATGGAGTTCGCCGTCGGCAGCGTTGTTAGATTGTTTTGAGCAGCATTACTGAATGTAGTCGTATTTGCTGTTTGTTGACTAAGAAGCTGAGCTGCCGTTGGAGATGCGCTCAATACCGAATCATTGATCCCGAGGGTGTAAGACCATACGGCGGTCCCGGGAGTCATCGATCCATAAATGAACTGAATTGCACCCGTTGATTCAAACAGCTTCACTTGAAAATTTACGTTCGCATAATAGGTCCACACAGACATGTCAAGCCATTCAACCGTCAGGACTCTGTTCGGGGCAGTACCGGTGGTCAGGTACATAATACTATTTCCGAGTGGATCCGTCTCCCCCAGCGTGGTTAGATCAAAGTATAAAGGTGCCAAGGCCAGAACCGTTCCGCCGGCTTGTGAATTCGTAGTGAGGTCGGCGTCATACGGGCCGAACGGGCGTGAATTTGGCCCTCCATCAAACGTCTGCCAGGAAAAGTCAATGAACCCGTTCGTGGAAACGCTAAACTGCGTATAGCGAGTGCCGTTGTACCAGAAATCGAACCCTATGTTGACCGGATAGCTTCTGTTGTCGTCCTGATTGCTATTACCATTCGTGTTGTTCCGCCATGCCGGAAATGCATTGCCCGTTAGCGAGTCCGATGAGTAGATAATGCCCGTCGTTTGCGTGACGGGAGCGTAGTTCGCGATGCTCTGGCCTCGCATAGAAGAACCCGCGAGCATCATCAGTCCCGCCAGAACGATGACTTTCGCACAAGCCTCCTTCTTCAAACCACGATATAAGCGAGATATTCGGTTCATAATTATTTTTGCCAATGATGTCAAACTGTGTTCAGTGAACAACGTTCTCATCAAAAATAGTTCAGGATCTTTTCAGTGAACTTTACTCCCATGGTCACATACGGCCCTTTTGACCAATACGTGTAATCTATCAAATCGAGATCTTTGTTTCCAATGAAATTATAGCCGACCGCGATGTGAACATTTTGCAGCAGAACATAGCCGACTTCAGCGCTGTATCCGATCTTAGCGTCATTTGCTTGGTGCTGGCTTAGAATTCTGTATTCGCCTGCAACGTCGAAACTGTGCCAGTTCAAATCGTATTCTGCATGGAGCAGATAGAAATCTGTGAGAGTCTTTGATTCGAGGCCATACGATGTTGCATTGTCCACTTTCAGGGCATATTTTAACCCCAGTTCCAGCCTGCGAAACGGCTCAATGAAAGTGTGCAGAGAAACGATCGAGGCATTATCGTAGGTCTCCGGCGATACTAATCCGTTGTACGACATTCTCTGGTCGAACTTGCCTATCGCATTCAACCAATCCCATGCTACAGGCCTGTATGCGATGCCGATGGTGTTGTGCAAGTTCTTCAGCGTCCCGTCGGAAAGGCCAGAACCGATTTGATTCAAGCCCAATGTCCCGCCTGCGAAATTATTTGTATCCGTGGCCCCGTTGCGCACTTCTTCGTAGTAAGATAATTTTTCTATGAGAGTGAAATCTCTGGCCAAACGCAGGTCTCCGCCAAAGGTAAGGTTGCGCTTGTTGCTCTGTCCGTCGCTGGCAATCTCACCTTTGATCGTCGCTTTGTATGAAGCCTTCGGCAAATACTCTAAACCGGCTGAGAAGGCATTGTGATCGGGCGTTGCTGTCTCAAGAACGTTGCGGCTAAGGTCTCTGGTTTTTTCGTATGCCAGTTCGGATGTGAGATCGTCCGTGATCTTTGTCGTATTCTTTAAGCCGATGCTCGCCTGATTGCGTCTTCCGCTGATCCCGTTTCCGACTTCATATTTGCCTGTGACCGTCGTTCCAAATCCCATCGAAGAACTTAACCCGACGATGGATGAATTGCCCGCACCTTCATAGATTTTTTCCTGCAGCGTTATCGTCACCGGGTCGATGATGCGATAATCGACACCAACTGTGCCAACCGAAGGTTGAATTGCGTCTTGGCTTGAGGAGCTTATGTTGTCCACATATTCACCCGACACGTTGAGACGGCTTGATGCTTTCACCGTCGTCTTAGCATCGATAAGCGTTGATTGACGTTTCTCTTCTGAGAGTGTGAGTGTGTCGGATGAGAGGCTTTCATACTGTGCATTTTCGATTTTCAATGAAGAGGTGACAATATCGGCAAACGTATGTTCGATTCCGCCGGAAACTGAATTTGTTGTTACCGTTGCGTTGCCCGATTGTCCTGTCGTATGATAATAATCGCCTTCCAACTTCGTTGAAGTAATGCCTTCAAACGACCCGCCGACGCCATAGCGTTGTGTGCTGGTTCCGCCCAATCCGTCGCTGAGTCCGCCGCTGCCGATTGTGGGGTTTAAAAATCCTGCTTCAACTTTTCGATAATACGATTTGAGGTTAAGTTGTTCAACCGGCGAACCGCCGACTTCAACATCCCATGCAGCGCCTCGTTGGGCATTGTCCTGGCCTTGAGCGATTTCGCCGAGTACCTTCAGCGAATTACCGATCTTGTATCCTGTATTGAAGCCGAGCAGTGTGTAATTCTTCGGGTCGCGTTGTTCTGTTACCGCCGATGCGCCGACGGTTAAGCCTTTTACAATTTCTTTTTCACCTTGGGCTCCGGCAACGTAATTATCCGGGAAACCGGATTGTGATTCGTACGTTACGACAATATATATCGGATTGCCGCCGTTGTCGATACTCGACACGGGTTGCTTGAAAAACAGTGTGCCTTGTTCGTAATCGATATCATAATCGTTGATTCTCGTTTTGTCAACACGGGTCAACACGACTTCAGAATGCAGTTTATCGCGGACTTCGATTCGGACCTTTTCCGAACCCTGCACTACGTTGCTGTTGTTGAGGAAGTAGAATCCGGAAATGCCTTCGCCCCGGATTTCTTTTTGAACTACTTTACGGTCTGTTACTGTCCCAAACGCATCAACTTTCCCCGTTTTTGTTTCGTAGTGGCCCTTTACACCTGTGAAGCTGCGGTCGTACCGCGCCAATTCGTTTTGCGCAAAAGCAGTGTTGAAATCACCGAACATCAGGAATGAACGATTCCGCTCGAGCTTAACATAGAGAGGGCTGTTTGTTTGTGCTGTGTAGTCAACGTTGCTGTTGTCGCCATAGACCGAATAGAGCACGTCGGGATCCAGGTCTCTGAAAAGCCGATCTTGCTGAATTCTCTGATTGTCATACGATGCAGTCAGCAAATAATTGCTCCATATTGAACCGCGTCCGTAGAACGCCAGCCTGCCATCCGAATGTATTCCATCTGAGATTTTATTTGCGCTCTGCAACTGGGAGAACGAACTGTCCGACATCGATCCACCGGTTTTCAGTGAATTCACGGAACCCTCGGCAGAGCCAACAAGCATTAACGGTTCAACAGGCGTAGTAAATTCTTTGGTGACGCTCGTAGAAATATTAGATGTTGAAACTTTAAGAGTATACGACCCAGCCTCTTTGGGGGCATGCAATGGAATTGTAACCAATCCATTTTTTAATCGGAGTTGAATGCCCGGTGTATTCGGATCCACATCTTGAACATCCATATCCATACTGTCGGCCTCAACAGTGACAAAGTATCCGTCGCCGACCTTCACACCCCATTTATCGACAACGACAGCCGTTACATTCACGATTGTACGCCCGTCTGCGCCGACTTCATTTTCAGGCATTGCGACTATGATTGAATCAGGGGAGCCGATGCGGTGGATTTGCCGATTAAGTGTTAAATAATTGCCGTTCGGCATTCGCGCTGTCACTGTATAGGTTACCGGACCTTCAGGCGTCGGAACTCCCAAAAATTCAAAGACACCGTCAGGACGCACGGAGGTTGAATCCACGGGGGTTCCATTTACTTTTAATAGAATGGGCGTGCCCGGGGCAGCTTGACCCGCAACAAACTGATTTTGGAAAACAGTTACCGTTCCTTCTTTCGGCTCAGTGATGACCACTTGGGCATCAACGAGAGAAACGGCGAGAAGCATGTTTCCCAGGATCAGAACAGCGTATTTTTTTAATATTGCGAGCATTTACT
>Ga0265322_10000175_pt1 | contig 29410 bp, 34 predicted proteins | sample 41222metaG_FD_193584 | JGI IMG/M metagenome (GOLD analysis project Ga0265322, IMG submission 193584) | Rhizosphere microbial communities from Carex aquatilis grown in University of Washington, Seatle, WA, United States - 4-12-22 metaG | ecosystem: Host-associated > Plants > Roots > Rhizosphere...
AAACGTTTCCATTGCTAAAAATGGATTCATTCGTGGCAATATCTTGTATAGCCATACTTCATCAGTTTCCTTTTTCTTTAACCATAGATTTCTATCGACAATGAGCCGCTTTTGATCGGGTTGATCAGTGGGCTCCTCTTCTTCAGTGGGTCTAGATTGCTTCATTGGGGGATTTTCGGAACCACCACTTTAATAATTTTTGATTACTAATGTGGTAGCGCATCAAATTGGCAAAAGATGAAGCGAACTGAAGAAGAGCCCGATGAGCGCCCACTGAAAATTACCAAGCTAGATCTTCTCTTTAATCAATATGCTTCTCCAGAAGAATATGCTGAATTTGCCCGGTTAACTGGAGAACTTGCAGATGCCGATCGAATTCAACAGTACAAAAAGCGTGTCCTATTGTCGGCATTTGAAAAGTTGGCCCTCATTTCAAGCGGTGGACTATTGGCAAAGATTCTCCACAAGCTCCCATTGCAAGATGTGCGAGCAATGTGCCAAGTATCTAGCGTCGTGAATAGCGTATGCAAAAAGTACCAACTAATTGAACGCTTTTATCACGGCAAAATGTACATTTTTGGAGAAGATAATCATGGAGCAGTCATTACAAAGACTATACCGATACCGCAGAATGTAAAAATGGTGTCTGGAAGCGGATATTTTGTTTTATTATTAACATTTGAAGGTAGAGGATATGCTTTTGGAGATGGCACAGGTGGTGTATTATGCGATGGCGATACAAATCCTCATTTTGTAGATGCACCACAACCCATTCTGTTTGATGAAGAATCAATTACGTGGGTATCTGGAGGGTATTCACATGGAGGGTTTGTGGTGAGGTCAGGCAAAGCATATACTTTTGGAGAAGGTACTGCTGGGGAACTTGGAGATGGTATTGATGATGATGGTCACGAAGTTGCCCTTCCAACGCTGTTTTTATTTGATATGGAACCCATTGCTACTATTACATGTGGTAACCTGTGTTCGGCTATTATTACTACAACTGGAAAATTATTTCTTGTTGGGCTTTTATATGGAGAGAATGGCAATAATAACGAGTATAAACATCGTAAACCTCATCAAGTTCAACATGACGAACCATTCAAACAAGTATCATTTGGCGATGAACATATAGGATGTATAACACAATCAAATAAGCTTTATTTATTTGGAAATGGATCAGATGGTGTTTTGGGGGATGGTAGTGTGGAAGATCATGTATCGGATAATGTACATGAATATTGGAATAATATAAAGGTGGTTACTTGTACAGGTCGTTCTACCCTGTTTCTTGATGTTTCTGGTAGAGTATATGTATGTGGACATAGTCAATTTGGCAAACTGGGCGATGGAATTGAAAAGACACACACAATACCAAGACCAATTGGTCTACTAGATCAAAATATTCCGATAGATACCATATTATCAAATAGAATGGGATGGGAATCTGCATTCATTTCTCGCGATGGCAACGTATACATGTGCGGCAAAAAAGTTAGAGATTTATTTTATTTTCAAAATCGAATCAAGAAGATGCTCTTCAATGGTGGCGTACCAGTTTCATGTGGAGCCGTTACTGGGAATTTTTCAGTATTTATTATCAACAAGATTGAAACGCTTTTACCAATTGCGTCCCCATGCATTAACTGCAACGCTGCGGAAGCACAATTTTATGTATCCGATTACAGTGGAGCATACTGTGGCGAGCAGTGTTTCAAAAAAAGATTCCCAAATTAGCAATTAGTCGGACTCCGCCAGTGATTGCACCATTGACTCTAAATACAATGCTACCACAATCTCCCTCATATGTTGCAACGTTTGCGCCACTAAAGTAGGAACCAGGAGAATAAAGTGGAATAGGATTTTGATATAGACAGACTGGTGGAGAAAATGAATCAAACGTAATGGTTGCATTGATGGTTCCGCTGACAATGGGAGCTACGCTCCATTGCTCCAGTACCAGTGAATCCAGCTTGAATTCACCACCGACGAGCGTTCGTTTCCACACATACTCTGATGGAATTGAATACGCTGCACCCTGTACAGTGACTACCATTGTTCCATTTTGAACAATTGTCGTATTGGACCCATTTGAAGCATAGGCTGCAATGTCTGCATTCAGCCGATTGGTCCGATTTGTACACGCCCACTGAATATTGTCGCGTGTAGTTGTTAAATTCGTAATGGAAAGTGATGCCTTAATGTGTATTTCCCTGGCAGAAATGATTGAACACCCCATGTATCCTGATGCCAAGCAGGCATCATAGTTTACATTGCTAGAATTCAATGCAGATTGACACTCTTGGGTCGCATTGATGCCATTGGTAATATTGCTAGCATTGTTTGCTAGGACAAGTACGTCCTGCGTAAATGATGCCAAATATGCCCCAGAATTATTGGTTAGGAGGACACCCATAAAGACCATTGCCACAATGGATACTGCCACAGTCGACAGTGTCACAAAGACGGAACTCATTTCTTTCGAGCCGGCGGCGCGGGCGGTGGAAACAATCGAATCCTGGGAGGAACAGCAGTAATTGGCAATGGCGCCCTTTGTGGTAATATAGGAGGTTCTTCTTCTTTTCCTCCGCCGCCACCAACAATATTCCAAACCATGAGCGCAATGCACCACCCAGCATACGGTATGTAAAGTATGCTAAATGCAGCAATCATGTACACGGTATTAACGACACAAATGGAAGCAATAGTGATAATTGCCAATGTCTGATACTTTTGTTTGAGCAAAAGATACCACAATTGAAACAAGCATATTTGTAGCACCAATAGGATAATTGGAAAAATACTCACATATTCGGTGCATGAAATGGCAGCAATTAAAAAGAGCTTAAATGCCGTATTTGCACCGAGAAAAATCCAAAACGAAACAAACGGAGGGGCGTAATTTGAATCAGACGAAAAGACTAGTGCGCTTGCTGCGAGAATCGTCGTCATGTGTCAAGGGTTTACAAAAAAGGGGAAACCATGTAAAAATAAGACAGAACCCTATTGTACACTACACATTGATCAAAAGGAGCAACAGATTCTTCTCCCTTCTTGGCTAAAGTTTGAACGAGGACCTACAAAAGCAGATGGCCCTGGATACATTTACATTTATTCTGTAGATTCGGATCCACTCGATACATACTACAAGTTGGGATCATCGGTAGATCCGCATCATCGGGTAAAAGTGGGGTGGAAGGGAACGCTGAAAAAGACGTACTATGTTCACTTTCGCCAATTGGCCGAGCGGGTGATTCACTTGGAACTGGACAAGGTACGCGTCTATAGATATCTAGTGGGCTGTGGCACCTACTGTACCATTTGGAAAAATGGGAGCGAACCCGTCGATGCAAACAGCGCAGAATTAAAGGCAACGCAGCAACTGCACGGATTTCAAAAACATGTAGAATGGTTCAAGATGAGCTGGGAGAAAATGAGAGTGAGCATTGAAACCATTGTGAATTTAGTAAATGATAAAGGGTACAGAAGGTGGTGAAAAATCGTTCCGATTTTTCACTTCCACTCGTACCGTAGTTCCCAAATTTGCGTAGCAATCAATTTGCGCACATCTTTGCAAATTTTCAAACGTCTTCCAATCATTAGCCATGCATCAATGGCCTCTAATGTAAGTCTGTTGCATTGATGATAATAGTAAACAATAGAATCAATTTTATAACAAGACTTTAACGTATTGTACACGCGGTTCCAACGATTCAAAAAATCACCAACAATGTACATGTCATGTGCTGATAATTGAGAATTAAATAATCTGTCCAATATAGCTGCCACATCTGGATACATGTATTTATAAAATAAACCCAGATAGATATATTCCATTAAAATCACCAATACAAAAAATACATTCTCAAAACTATCGTCCATTTTTGCCATTTTTAGTGCTCCTTTATAACTTCCCAATCTACGTGCCTTTTCCCATTCACCATGGTTGTATAAAGACATTGGATCAGTAAATTTACTGGTGGCTATCGTATATTCCATCCAGTACCCATAAAAGCAATGCTGAAAATTATCTGCAACCAGGGCCATTGCTAACGGATATCCATATTTTGCTGCTGCCAACACTTTTGCAACATCTTCCGAATCAAATACCATATAGCCATGCGTCGCACACGTATGTAACGCAAGAACGCAAGATACCATTGGATTTCCGGTGTCTGCTGGAGCAGTATATCCCATCTCTGTCTTTGCTATTTTAAAAGAGTTTACAAACCACGCTGCTTCTTCTCGTAAATGTTCCGATACAGAAGAATGTACGCTATTAAACATTTCAATTGCGCGCTCTCCATGGTGATTGTGATTGTTTAAGCCCAGTAACATGTCACGAGCCATGTAAAATATTGCATCTGGCGAAAATTGAAACCCCTTCATTCCTTGACAACTCTCACCAAAACGCTTCCATTTGGATAGAGTGCAGCCAGCATTTTGCCGTTAAAATAAATACCCCGATTGTACCACGGTGGCAAATGGTCAATGTTTGCCGTCATTCCCTTGAGAATGGGCAAATCAATGTTGATATCGTCATGAATGGTGGAGCGAATCTTGAGCGTGCCGTACTTGGTCAAGAAAAAGACGAGCGGGCCGCTAATGATTGACGTCAGTGGTCGCATAATGATGAGTTGCTTGTCGTTAAAATTCTCGGTAGGAGCCGGAACAAAGAGCCCATTGACGGATTGAACGCACATTTTTCTTCCGCCGCTCGTGGAAATGTTCACAATTGCCAAGAGTTCGCGATCCTTTGTATAGGAGCGCAATTTGAATGGAGAAACGTCATAGATTTGACCATTGGTAGTACCCATCTGTAGGAAACCATAGTCATCAATGTGAACAGCGCTTACAATTTGTCTTGTGATTGAGTGACGATAGATTATGGGACGATCCAGACACTTTTGATATACGGAAACCCCATTGGATACAGCCATCCATCCTAGCAAATTGACGGCGCATGTCAATGGTGCAAGCGGCACAGTGGTTTCAAAGGACCATTCGCAAATTGGTCGCTTTTGGTCAAATTTGCACAATCGCACAATGCACACTGTTTCTGCCACGTAAAAGGCGTACAGAAGATATGTTTCACACATTGATGCAGTAGGCGGCGCAATAGATGAGAATACATGATTGGAACATTTCCACGCAGCCGACCTTTTTTTGTATCTTTGATAGTAGAATCCATAGACGCTCGCATTTCCGTCAATGTTGCTCGTGAGTGTCGCTTCTGGCAGAGCTTCCGATACAATCTCTGAATCCTCGCGCTCCTTCATATCATTGTTCAGACCGCCCTCATCAATCAATACGTCAGGCAACGAGTCTCGAAATTTGATCAACTCTTCGTCTCTGAGAATCATCTCAGTGATACGACGCAAATTTGTATCGGGATTTAGCATGAGCTGCTTCATCTTGTCATTGTACTGCGCCTTGAAACGACACCGACGCAAATAGGATTTCCAAAAGAGGTGGTATTGTTCCAATTCGGCCGCAATTAGGTGCTTTTTGGCCTCTTCCATGTTGGATAGACCAACTGCAAGCTCTGAATTGATACCAATGGGAAGATATGAATCAGGAAACGTAGATGTAACATATTCTCTTTCCAACGGTATCAGGTGCTGCGGCTGAGTCTCAGAGTCTCCTGCAATCTCTCGTCGCGTTGTCCAAATCTTTTCCAGTTCGCAATACTTGTCACGTTGCTCGCGTGGAATATCATTGTAAATGAATTCCTGCATGTACTTTACCTCGTGCTCTAGTGGGAAATTGGCATCGAATGACTCGGTATGAAGCGCAAACTGCATTTTTTTGACCCCCTCTCTCTTTTAATTTTTCCCAATGTCTGACGAATGGGCTCTTTCAGAATTAATTCGTCGACCCGACTGTCGGGGAACCTATATTAAAGCGGTACAAGCGAGAGATTGATTAGATACACAACTATAGCCACCTAGATAGATGTGATACCAATGTTTTGGCAATGATACTGTGGAAACAGTAACGATTGATAATTTGGAAACTAGATTGCCGGGTAAAGTGTGTGATGAGGAAATGGAAAGGCGCAAAACAGCCAAATAAGCGTCGCCCTTTGCGACTTTTTACTTGGCATCAAACGCTCGGCTGCAAATGATGAAATCGCGCAATTCTGCCGTTCTCGACACAATTTGCGGTGTCTTTTTCTTTTCCCTACTCAACGTCTTGATGGGAACATCCTTGTGCTCCTTAAAGAGGTGGGCCCATGCTTGTTGCCATGTCATTTGCTCAATCTCATCCAAATTAATGCAGCCAATGAGATAGGTGTGCATGTAATCTTCAAAATGCAGCAACGTATGCAGCATTCTAAGAAACTTGTCCCATTCTGTGGTGACAACGACCATAAAGGGATCTGGTACAACAGCGTTTCCCTTTAGCTTTTCCACAGCGAGAGCTAGCTCGTGGGTTTTACCGCCTTCTTTGGGATCAATCGCATTTCGATCGTAATCAGAAGGCAATGGATTCACAATCAATTGGCGCCACGATTTGTGATCGTCATTACTATGATTATACTCTTCCCCAGTAATCACATTAAATGTTCGCTGAATAATGTCAGTCTTTGTTCTTGATGCGGCGGGATCAGACTTGACGCGTCGCGAATGGAGTTCGGTATAGATTTTCAATTGGTCAATAAACCAATTGAGCGTATCTCGATTTTCGCTCGGTGGAAGCGCATTAATCTTGCTCAGAACGGATTGATGGACGTTTTTCCCCAATGCTCGAATCAATTTTTGAAAAGTTCGATAGGATGTATGAAGGTGATTAATGTAAGCCTTTTCACGAATGATATCATCGGTATCATTGACAAAATCGGGAACTGGGCGTTCATTGTGCTTATGAAACACAATGGCAAATTGCACAGAATAGTAAAAGTGATAAAGCACATGTTCTAGTGTACCCTCGTCGGGAGGTACTGGGATTTTAGAATACACGTCTTCACAAATTTCATAAAAACGTTTTTGACGTGCAATTAATTCATTAGCGTCCAACGGAGCCGGCGCCGGCGCCACCGCTGGTTCCTTTTCCGAATCTTCGGTATTAAGCAAATCACTCAATTCACCGCTATCTGAAAATTCTCCCATATGAACGAGATAAAAAATACGCCCCTCTGTTCAGACTTTAAATGTGAATGTACGCTCACAGATGCTCTCTCGGTCATTCAATCGCACTTGTCAAAAACAAGAAAATTAATTGACTCTATGGAAACGACCGATACCCGCTCAATGAATCAACTACTCAAAGCGCTACAGGCTGCCGTTGATGAGCTAAAGCGCCAAAACAAGGAACATTTGAAATTTCGAACAGAGTATGCTCGAGAGCTCGTTGAACAGGTCAAAGTAATGCAAATCAATGGAATTCCAACGTATCAAGCGGGTCTACAGAGTCTACCGTATCCAACGGGCAAGGCAAGAGAGGCGGCCGAACAAAATAAGAAAAAGACCAAGCGGAAAAAAAGTAAAGTGGCATAATCGTACTTGTGCAAAACTTGTATATTTTTTGACACACATAATCGTACTTGTACAAAACTTGTATATTTTTTGACACATTTTCAAAAACGCAAAATTTTCAAAAACACAAATCGGTTAAAAATAATTTCTTTTGTTAAGGAAACAAAAGAAATTATTTTTGACCGATTTGCGTTTTTGAAAATTTTGGCATTTTCAAAATGTGTCAAAAAATATACAAGTTTTGTACAAGTACGATTAGGTGTGTCAAAAAATATACAAGTTTTGTCAGCACACGTGTTTATTGAGGCATGTGTCTCCACATATAGGTTGGTTGCATTGGTCGCACTTTGTAGATACCTCTGCTTGCTTGCAGATGGAACACTGCACCGCAAGTGGCTCGTTTGTCGTAAAGCCGCGCGACAGCAACTTGTAGATGATCATCTTTTCAAACAATGTCTTGAGAACACCCAGTGGTCGAGACCATTGATATGCATCGTCGATTTCATCGGGTGGTCCACATATTTGGTTAATTGTGTTGATTATCTCGCGTAGCACTTCGGATAAATCTTCAGGATCTGATCCAGGTGTTCCAATGAGTGAACTAATTCTTAATGGGGGATCAAATCTAATTGTTCCAGAAACACCATACGGCTCATAGCGAAAAATGAAACCTTCTGGCGTAGCCGCATAAATCGCGTCAACGCGTCTTCTCAGAGCAATGTCTGGAAAGCGCACACTGTAAATGGTTTTCCATACATTGTTGTCGGTACACAAGTTGTATGACCACCGATTGGTACGACAAAAGATGAATACATCAGCAATTGCCAAATTGGTGGTCTTGAGCAAGTGTATTACTACGTCTTTTGGAAGTGCTGCTAGAATATTTTCAATTGCTAGAGCTTTATCGACTTGACTACGTTTTTCCATTTGTCTCACAAGGGTTTCCTTGTAATTCAAATATGAAAAATGTGTTAACTTTTATCAAGACGGCCAATGAGAATAATCTCTTTAAACTACAGGAAGCAATCGAAGCTCGTATCGAGAATATTCTTCTTGAAAGATCTGCTCAGATTGAGGAAAATGAACAACGCGAACGTACTGCACTGTGGCAAGTGTGGCAAAATTCTGCCATTTCACTCATGGCAACTGGATTGTCCAAGGGTGCGGCCATTGAGGAAAGTTTCAAATCTCTGTCCAATCTATGGATACAAAGAAACGAGGAGACAACGTGTCCAGAGTGTGGAGAAGACTATGACGAATACTATGAATTCATTTTTGACCATTCCATCACTGCTTGCTGTCTATGCACTGATTGCGTAGATTTACGACCCGTCTTTACTCACATGGCTGCAGAGATGCAAAAGAGTAAAAAGTTAGCAATTTAAATGACCATTGTTCCAATGTGTTTGGGCACATTTTTCATTGCAATAAAATGTTCCGCATTTGTTTCCGCATTCATAATTTGCATTTGCAGAACACATAATACAAGATGCGATATAGGGCATATAAATGTTACATAAAATATACGTATGGTCTTCATGAATCTGACAATTAGTCACCCGCGTCGCCGTATTTGAAAATGCTATCCTTCTAAATGCATACCCTTTTTTATACAGGTACATTAATCCATCCGTTGTCACTGTAAAATTCCAGTTTTCCGATAGTTCAATATGTTGATATTTTGAATTTTTATTAACCAACGGAGTAACACTAATATTTTCATTTTCTATCATTACGCCATTTGGGATTATATATTTTCTTCCCATAATGATTGTAATATTTTTATCATTACTTTCTCTATACAAAATAATACAACCATTAGAAATTGATATGTTTTTGCTTAGTATTTCTACTCCACCGATGGAAAACGGAGAATCGAATACACTGTCTTCAAACTCAAATGATGCTGTAGTGCCAGCCATATGAATATATCCATAAAGAAATGTGCGTTTCCGTTTCGTAATAATACATAAAAGATAATCGCTTGCATACAGTTTATGGCATGGATATACTCCAAACACTGAAGTATATGAGTTATAAGAATCAAATATACGAAGTCCTTGACGTTGGGGGCTACTAAAGAGATAACCATTTGCAATCACATATCCTTGTGTTGTCAAACAAGCTTGAAAATTATTACCACACACGATTTGTGTACAAGGAGTAAATACATCTGAAATCAAATCGTCTTTTTCACTCCATCTTTCAGTTACTACATAAAACATTCTTATTCTTTTTCCGCTCTGAAGAACACAAATACGTCCTTCATTGGCATCAAAATCTGTCACATCATTATAAAGAAAGAGAAATTCTGAATTATCCCTTTTTTTTTGAATATATAATTTATCGTCTCCTGATAAAATGATAATACCATATGATATGACCTTAAACTTTTTAATGTATCCGTATGGAAAATTTAATTTGGTAAACTTTCCAGATCCGACCGATGGTCCAATTTGGATAAATCCTTGATTTGAATATAATTCAAATACATTATTCTCTTTGCAAAATGTATTAAGATGTTTCGATAGTTTACATGTCTTAACAACATCCTCAAAAGGAGTTTTTAACAAAATCCGCAAAAGGTTTTCTGCTGGAAGGGATTCCAGGTATGAAATATCCATTTTACCTCTTCCATAACAATTAAACTAAATAGGCTTAATTTCTTGTTTCACCTCCCCGTCCATGCTGAATTTCATCTTTTTTGGCTCGCTTTCGGCTGATGCCACTGATGGCGCTTCGGTAATCCCCTGAGGATCATAGCGCATTTGAATCATGTGACCATCCTTTGGCGAAATTGACATGATTGACGTACCGGCAAATGGATAGAGCATTCCGTGCTCCTTCAATAGATCCATACTGATTGTCGGTCTATTCTCGGGATATTGGTCAATAATGTAATCAATAATGCGTCTAAAAAAGCGTTTCACATCAGATTGTGTTGAATAGGCACAGCATACTGCCAACTCTGCAGTATCAATATCAAACTGCTTCCAGTGAGGGGCATTTGGTGCCGGCAGCGAAGCTGGGCTTCCACACTGTGCCCAATCCTTGAGATACCAATCCAAGAGTGACTGGTAGAAATCCTTATTTGGCAATCCATTGGGAATACGCGCACCTGGTCCAAATTGCTCCCAAAATGGAGATTCCTCATCATTTGGAACCTCTTCAGAGAGCACAATAGTGAATCCAACACTTGGCAGTAGCTTCAAATGATGCGTAATGAGGAAAATTTCCCGATGATACTTTAGGAAATGTCCTTTGCGAATAATGAGGAGAGGAATAAAGACAGTCTCCTTTTTCAACCGAGTAAATGCTTCCTTTACTTCGGCAGCATCCTTGGTCACTTTGACTGCAGTATATTTGACCTCTGGATGCTCATCTAGCAATTGAAGGATTGCTTCCTCCATTCCAGATCCCTTTTGACCATAATAGAGAAAGACGCGATTCAGCTTTTGACCTTTCCATAAATCGGGCTGCACAAGTGGACGCCAAATACGACGTTCAAATGTGCGCCGTATGCGAGCATCGACAAAAATGGGTTTTTTACTCTCCATTGTGAATTTTTGGGACAAAAATTCACCAATGAATACGATATTGTTTTACTCGTTTCCCATCCATTATCGTCTCCACTTGAAACTCGGCCTTGATTGCTTCAATGGCATCACTGCACGTAGTGTTTGGATCGACAAAAATGGAATTCCCCGGGCAGTTGCGAATCTGCTTTAGCAGTAGGTCAACGTGAATCTCGATAAAGGAGCGACCTGTTCCCAAGTCACCGCTTTTTTTCAGTTCCTTGGTCTCTCGGATACGGCCCTCCATTTTTTAACAAGTAAAAAGTATAAGTGACGGACCCCCAACGCGAGAGAAAAATTTGGGGAAAATGTACACGCCTACTCTTTTGCATACGTACAAGGCGAGCAAGTCTCGTCTCCCTATTGGTGCTTGGATCTCTGCAGTTGCCAAGAATCTGCCACAGTTCCAGGACAATGCTAGCATTTACAATGCTGTTCCGGTGAATATCAAGATTGCCGGTTCTCCCGCTGTCTCCAATGGCAATGTGTCCGTCTCTGTTGCTGCGTTTGAGCCCAACTGGTACCAGTCATTGGTGGAATCATTGGCAAAGATGACCAAGCAGCCGGCGGAAAAGATTGCCGTTGTCTCCTATCTGGGGGAACCCATTAAGGATTTGACGTCTGGCCAATTGGCTTGCATTGGCGAGTGCGATATCATTGATGTGACCACAAAGAAGCCAATTCGCCTTGCCCAAATTGTGGCGCCGCCGCTCAAGCTTGCTACCAACAAGACTGCCCAATTGACCGAGTGGTGGAATGGATCGCGCGACGAAATTTCGCGCCAGATTGCTGCTTCGTTCAAGGGATTATCAATGGCCGAATTGGCCAAACAGACTGTCGATGGAGGTGCTACCAATCAATTGATTCGCAACTACTTGGTGGGACATACCCTGCACAATTTGAAGTGGGATGAATTTGCAAAGACCTATGGCAAAACGTCTCCCGTATCGGCTGATCAGATTGCCGGAAATATTCTCGCTCATGTGCGTGAGGCATTGGTGCAAAATCAGACGCAAGTGCGCAATTTTCACGCAATTAGCGGTGAAGCAACCTTGTGGAAGCGAGGAACTGGCGCGCCAGCACAGACCAAGGATGAGTTTACCATGTACCGCGATATCGTCGAGGATGCCATTTTCCACCCCATGATTGGTCAGGGTGTCATTCAGTCCATCATGTATGGCGTGGTAAAGCGAGGACAGAGCAAGCCCAAGGCAGAGAGAAGCTACAATGAGACTCCTCCGCCGCCCCTGTCCTACGTGCGCAGACGAGAGTTGGAGGAGGAAAAGGATGATGAGTTTGTAGAACTCGGAAACCCCGTTACATCCTACTATCGCGATTATCATCAACCTGTTCACGGAAAGGTGCCCTATCATCACATTGAGGCACTTAACAAGGGCTACGGACGCGCAGAGACCAAGTATCCCGGAGACCCCAAAAAGGTATTGGAGCTATTCAATCTGTATTCTGGAAGATCAGTCATTGGATGCGACGCTTGCGGTGCCAAGAAGAAGAAGAAGAAGCATCAGCAGCAGGAGGAAGAGCCAATTGAGCGCAAATTGGTGCCAATTTCGTCTGCTGCAGCCGTAGCTCCCCAAAGGCGGTTGATTCCCATTGATTCAGTGGGTATGCCGCTTCCGCCGCTCATTCGCCTGGACAAGGCGGCGGCGGCGGCGGCTCCGTCAGCATTGCCACGGTTGATTCCCATTGGATCCATTGTCGACGACGCACCGCTGCCGCGCCTCATTCCCATTGGTTCCAATATCCCGCTTCCTCGGTTGATTCCCATTGATGCCAAAATGGGAGCGCCGACATTTGCCGACGACTACGAACCCACATTGGAAGATTTCATGTGATAATGAAACCAAAGGGTCTTATTGTGTGGTCCAAGGAATCACATTATCGTTTTAAAAGGGGTGATAGGTTGTGTGTACGTGTCATCTTGTGGTGTGCAAAACAAGTTATACCGCGGATTGACAAGAACGTGTGGATCAATCACATTATTGTACATACTATACGAGCATTTATCATGCCAGATCTCGTTGTATACAATCTTCCTTTTAACACTACAGCAGAAGAATTGATTAATGCACTTAATCAAGATATTGACTGTGCAGAAATTGTGATTAGACGAAACGGTAAATCCAAAGGTTGCCGATATGTATCATTATTGCACATCAGAACTATGAGATATGATGATTTTGAAATACTCGTAGGAACACAAAAATTTTATTTTAATGGTCATGGCCTCACATTTCTAATGTTGCAATAATGATACATATCGGCAACCACCAATCACGAATTTCATTGTATAAATTTTTAAGAATCCCTCTCTCACAGACAAAAAAAAATGTCGCTTAGTCCCACATTTAAAAAAGTTAAATATACTCCTAAACCAGGCAACCCCAATCTATTGGTTCCTATTGAAGAAGATGAGCCACAGCAGGAAAAGAATACTCCACCACCACCACCACCTATTGATAGAGACCCTACCGTAATTGACTTTGAAAATTTTCTATCACCGCTACTAGCGCAAGCATTGGCTCCCCTCTATACGGTTATTGGCTATTTGGAAGCCGAGAGCGGAAAGCGCATTTACTACCGATATGATCCAGCGTTATCATTGGAACAAAAGATGAATCCCCTAGTAAAGGGAGCAGTGACAATGGAGGAATTCAAGATGAAGAATGCACACTTGGGACCAATTGTTGCCAATTTGATTCACGAACAAAAGCGAGTCGTCCCGGTGGTGATCAAAAAGGAAAAACTAGAAGCTCGGATCGGTCTTTCAGTAGATCAATTTCGTGCACTCTATCGTCAATTGATTAATCCAAATGCTACCGAACTACACTATCAAGTGTTTCCAGTGGCACTATGGGACATTTTACCCACGAGTACATTTCAGTTTCTTATTGAAAAGAATACCTTTGGAGCAATGGACATGTCTGCAAAAGAGCTGGAATTGGATCTCAAGCTTCTCATTATTAGCGATAAGGTCAATCACAAGTTTGCTCAATTTGTTTGCAAGAAATTCATTTCTCCAAAGCAAAATGCGTTTGCATCGGGTATCTCTGGTGGCAATATGCAGTATCGTATCGCTTCTGGCTTTAACACATCGGTTGCATCAAATACCAAATCCCTCTTGGGAGCACGCTTGTGGTTCAAAGACGTTATTCTCGTCGACAATCCGGCATTGCGCGAATTGGAGCCGCGCTTAAATCTTCTCTATGGGCAACTGCAGGACATTTACTCGGATCAATTGGCTGTACCGAGTCGCGCCTTTAATGGGTTTCCTCGGTCATTCAAAGACATGGACAATGAGCAGTTTCGTCATTTTGAAGAAACGCTCATCGAACGCCAACTAGTCTCGCTAAAGAATGATTTTGTACGCATGAAGTACGAATACGAAAATGTGCAAATGTCTGTATATCCAAAAGTTTATTGGAGATGAAGAGTGCCTGGGTTCGAGATGTACCTGCATCAATAGGATGGATGCTTGCTGCAGAACACTTGCCACTAAATGCAGATTGTATTAAACATGTACTTGATTACCTTTTCAGAGAGGAGCACTTTTACGGTGCGCTCGATGCGCACACCTGGTCCCGTGAGCAGTATGCCGCATATGGTGCATTATACTCTCCACAGCAATATACACTCATCAAAATGGGTAGATGGACTGGTAAAACAACTGCAATAGCTGGAATTGCAGCCAACTTGATGATTGTAAAACGCAATTATCGTATATGTCTTGTTGTGCCAACTATGCGATGTGCGCACAAACTTATTGAAAAAATCAATGATTTCATTGGGTCCAAAGTTACACAAGTTCAAAAAAATAACGAATGCATACGAACCGACAATGGTAATTATGTTTTTGTTGGCTCAAAACGCAGTATTTCCGCAGATTTAATCTTGTGTGATAACATTAATCATTGCAAACAAGATTTTATTTATGGTAGTATTTTACCAGTATTGGAACTGTCCCGATGCAAAATGTTGGCCTTTTCTGATTGAAAGAAATAAACTATAAATCTTTTCCGCTCATTCGCATTTCCCACAATTCGCACACAAGATGCAGCAGGACAATATTGAAGACGAGGCGCAGCCGGGCTACGTTGACGCTCCTCAGTTTGAGCAGTCCAATGCTTCCATTGCTGGTCGCATTGATGAGGATGGTCACATCCAGGCCCAGGAACTGTGGGGAGTGCAAAAGCGAACGTTTCGCATGGAGACGCCTGAAGATATGACACTGGAAAAGCTGTCTGCTTGCGCAAAGAATGGCTACCTGTGGCAGATGCCAGCTGAGCAAAAGCTGTTCCTAAAGCAGGTTGGCAAGATGACCAATCGGTCAGAGGTTTCTGACAAGGATCTGCACGGTGATCTCGACAAGGCACTCTTTTTGTCTGCCAAAATTGTCGGATTTTGGAATGATTCTCCCAAGCCGATTGCTTTGGACATTGGAGGACTGATGCCGACTGTACATACGTCGACTGGTCGTCATACGTACGTGATCAACCCCACTGGAGGTGCCTTTACCGTCATCAACAAGAACATTATGGAGCCTGACAATGTGTTTACAAAGCACATGTATTCTCACAACCAAAAGTGCAATTTGAACACGCTGAAGAAGCAGATTCGTTTGGACCATGATCCCGAGAAGCAAGTTGCTCTGATGGAGTCGCTTGGAGTGGGCTGGAAGGTGCTCCTGGACAATCTTCGTACCGAGGATTCTCCATTTGCAAGTGCTTTGGATACCATTTACACCAAGAACCGCCACATTATTGAGCAGCCCGACCTGGAGCATTCACAGTTGGCAGTTGTGCCCTACCAGATTGCCCAGCAAGTGTATGAAGCCATTGCCGCGCCCCTCAAGGAGATAGAACGCAGTTACATCAATTTTTCTTCGTGGAAAGTCAAGTTTTCCCCGGCAAACAAGCAGGCCTGGAACAGTATCAGTGGACTCGCCAAGGATTCAGTGGTTTACGGCGTTGACTCGGCCGAAGTTGAGGTGCAGAACAAACTCAACACGCCATTTTCATCGGGTGTCGAAGTGGAGCTTGAGTACATTCTCGGAAACTGAAGAAAAATAAACAAAAAGGGTGAATTTTAAGGGGTTTCTTTTAATGATTACACTTGCACATAAGCAACGAGCATATGAACGTCTTAGAGACAATCAAGGGTTTGTGCCTGATTCTCGCAGAGAGAAATATGCTATTACAATAGATGCTTTATTAAAAGAAGGTTATACCGATAGAAGACAAGAAACCAAGCGTTGTAATAGTTGTAATAAAAAATGTGTGGGATATGAAAGATTACATTACGTTTTAAAAGACGACGAAGTGTTTGTGGTACATCAAATAAGAGATTCTAAATTAATACATTGGAAACCGCGGTGTAGATCATGCGAATTAAAATATCAACGACTATACACACTTAACAACAATGAAAATTGTATTCTTAAAGGATTATGTGCATCGCTTAAGAGACATATGGATGGAACTCCAAATGATAGAAAAGACGCGATTAAACTTATTCGAGAAAAAAGTAGGGATAAATGTGCGTCTTGTGGTATACGAGTAATATTTCGTTCAAAATGTGGATGGCGCCAAGTATCTATAACAGACAAGTATCCAAATCTTAGACACAACGATAATCCAATTGCACCGCTCGAAGATATGGTGATTGTATGTTTAGCGTGTCAATGGTTTCAACATGATTTGTCTTGGGAAGAATTTTTATTAGCAATAAAGACTATTGCAACGTATGATTTAAATGTTAAAAACGATGCTCCATTTACACGAGAAGAAATTAAATGGATACGAACTCCATGCAACGTTGATTGTTTAGCAGATGTTAGAAATGAAGTTGCAAATCGCGACGGTCGCCATTGTGTGGTAACAAACGTTGAAGTTGTTTACGAATCAGGTCATTGGAATACTGCTTCATTTGATAGAGATGATTCGTCTATTCAATATTTTACTGAACAAACACGCATAGTTTGCAAACATATTAATTTTGTTAAAAAAATGTCAATTACCAACTCTGAAATGGAGTTGTGGCTCAAGCATTTGCGTTTAATTTACATGCGAAATCATTCACATCAGGCTGCTTACGAGGATACATTTTTACATGCTTTATTTGAGTAAATAATTCTGTCGTTTTTTGATATAAATCCAAACTTCAACCGAATAATCTACCAAAAAATGCTGATTGGAAAGCGCCACAAGCACCACCAGCAGCAAGAGCATCATTATCACTCATGGGGTTGGTGGCTCTTTTTCCTCCTTCTCCTGGGAGCATTGATTGCATTGATAGTAGTGCTAGTATCGTATCCATACCCAGATACGGGATTCTATCGACGTGGTGGATTGCGGCGTAATTGTACAGTTGGTGAAGAATATGACAAATCGTTGGACATGTGTGCACCCGTCTTGAATACACCCATTCCAATTAGCCACGAACTAATGGATATATCCATTAAGCCGTGTGATTCCTTCTTTTTGCACATGGGTAAAAAGTGGATTGATACTCACTCAAACGAGAATCGTGGATTTTCCTTTATTTGGAGTAAAAATCAAAAGCAGGTACATGATATTATTGTAGATCCAAAGAGCGGACCAGTGTACAATTTTTATCGATCTTGCGTTGATACATTGGTAAATAAGCGACACGTTTCTCTCGACAAGTCCCAAGTGAATCATGTGAGAGAGCACATTTTGGGTGCACTCAAGACACATGCCGATTTACCAGTAGTTTTTGCTCGCTTGGCTACCTATGGATTCATTGTTCCCTTTTCCTTTACAGTGGAACCGCATCCAACGCGTCTACGGATGATTCCATTGATTCAACGGGGTGAAGTAATTCCGCTTGATGGTCTGCTTGACCCAATGCTTCAATCCATTCGGGTGACCCTGGAAATGTGGGCAATTGACAAACCCGTCCAAGGAGACTATATTGACTATGTACAAAGTGATCGCTTTCCAAAGGATATCCTGCGAATGGGAGCATTGCTAGATATCTCACCAAAGGAATTTTGGAAGAATTACTTGCGCGAGCTCAATGGATATCGTATGGAGGAAGATCTCAATGTGGCCAATCAGGAAATTTGGATACCCGATCGACACTACTTGAACTCGCTAATGCGTGGTATGTCTGGGATATCTTTACTGGAATGGCGTGCTTTTATCGAATATTCGATTGAAGAGGGAACACGCGATTTTTTCCCGCATTTACAAAGTGATTCATTCTTTCGTGTACATGATCCTCTACGACAGGAAAAGCGCATCCGCCGTCGCAAAAGAAACACTGACGGCGTTGACGCTGGGTCTGTCACAATTACCGATTGTCTTGCACTTACGCATAGACTTATTCCTGGAGCAGTGGGAAATCTCTATCTGGCACGCAACACAATTGACAAGGAACAAGTATTGCACATTACAGAAAATGTGCGCAATGCTCTCGCTGATATTGTTGGGGAAACTCCATGGCTTAGTGAACCTACCCGGCTTTCACTGACTGAAAAGATTAGGAGCATCATTATTCGGGCAGTATCTCCCAATTACTTTGAACAGGAACCATTTTTGGATCGGCTTACCATTGATAACTATCTGCGCAACCTCAATATTGTGCGCCGCTACATTGCAACGCGATCTTTTGAACTGTGGACAAATGGTACACCCAACCGTGACTTTATTCAGCGATTCGGTAGTCCAATCACTGAAGTCAATGCCTTTTATTCTCCCGTGACAAACACGATTACCATTTTTGGTGGTATTCTCTCGAGCCCATTTTACGATACGCGCTTTTCCAATGTGGCACTCTATGCCATTGTAGGTATGATTATTGGCCATGAGATTGGTCATTCAGTCGATAATTCGGGTCGACTCTTTAATTTGGAGGGATCATTGGAACGCACAGATCCGTGGACCCCAGAGGAGTATGCAGCCTTTACAAACGAGACAATGCGACTAATGGCAGAGTATGAATCACCATTTGGATGCAATATCGTAGAGTATGGACGTCAGACGTTAGGGGAGGACATGGCGGATATCATTGGTATCAAAGCAGCCTACCGAGCTTGGGTACAAAGTGAGCACACCCTGAGGGGAAATGCGCCCACTAGGCAGGAGAAGCAGTGGTTCTTTCAAATTTTTGCTCAAGCGTGGATTGAGGAATTTGATGTGGATGCTCTATGTGAGCGAGCCAAGCATGATGTGCATGCAATGGCATCCTTTAGGGTTGATGTGACGCTACGACAAATGGTTGAATTTCGAGAAGCGTTTGGATGCAAAACAGGGGATCGCATGGTAAATAGCGATCCAGTGATAATTTATGGAAAATGAGTTACCTAATCACCCACTTTTTCAACGACTTTCCGTGAAGATTGTACCACAATGTCTCAACTGGGAAGAAGTAATACATAACAGAGCGTTTTTAGGTGTGTTGTCAGACTACGAACGTGTAAACCTGCCGGATGTTGATGGTCTCTACTGTATATCGTTATCGACAAGTGGAATTTTTACAATGGATATCACCACTATTCAAAATGCTTTAACGCACATTCATGGTGTGAGATTAAACGTATGTTGGGAATGTATAGGTGTAATACACCAATAGAACGTGGAGATACCATTGGCTGTGGAAGCGATCCAATGCTGGTCAATGATTGGTAGGAGACTACGTGTTGTGCGCGATATTCGTATATTAATTAGCAAACTATTGTGGAATGAACGAAATTTGTGGGTTTAAACATAATAAACTACTTATTAAGCCACAACCAAATTTACCACCCCCCAAAAAAAAATGGAAGAATTACTTGCCAAAATCAAGGAGCAGTGGGGGAAACCCGCACACTGCCAACATTGCTTGGGAGAGGAGAAACTCCACATATGTTCACAATGCGCATCTGTCTACTGTGGTGCACAATGCCAATCATTAAGAGACAAGTGTGCTCTTATTGGAGTTAAACGTGCTAGAGAAGCACCACGAGCAGAAGAGGTGGTTGCACTGACAGATGATGCTCTTCTATTGGTCATGGAATTCCTTGATTTGGAAGACTTGAAAAATGCAACACTTGCAAATAGACAACTCACCAGATTGGCACGAAGAGAAATGGTTCGAAATTTTTTCTGGAAGTATACTCCAGAGGTCATGCAAAAGATTCACCCGATACACATTGTGGTGGATGCAACATGGTATGAAGCATATCTCAAGGATCCATTGGTTGAAGAGGTACAAAGTATTTGGTTAACCTTGGAAATGGTGCATTTCCAACATATTAGACTACCAGCCAGAGTTGAAAATGCCTACTTTGAAAATGTGTCTGCCGCTAACATTGATTTGTCCCATAATACGCGACTTGAAAGACTTGAATTCTCGGAAACACTTGACGCACAAGGTTTCAATGGGCCGCTCTTGTTGCCACCGTCATTGAGATATTTACAAGTGGGACCTAGCCTCCTAGATTACCAGCTTGATTTACCTCTGGGGCTAAGGCATTTGCGGTTTGAGGAAGATACATATTATTCAGAATATGATCAACCTCTCAAGTTGCCGGAAAATTTAAAGGTACTTCATCTGGGACAGAGATATAACCAGCCGCTAATCTTGCCAATGCACTTGGAGGTATTTAAAATGGGTGATCAATTTAATCAACCAATTAATTTTCCACACACATTGACATATCTTGTAATGGGTAATAATTTTAGTCAGCATGTACAAATTCCAGACGCTGTTCAATGGTTAACGCTTGGTTCATCGTTTAATCAACCAAATATAGTGCTTCCATCGAGTTTGACATTCTTTACATGTAACAACAACAATGGACCTTACATTTTCCATCAAGGTGTTGAAATTATACGAATCAAGCGAGCATCTGATTTTGAGATGATCTTTCTACCTGGCAAGTCAAGAAAGCAAACTAGAATAACAAGATTTTAGAGTTATTTAAATCGAAACACTACTTAATTGGACACCTCCACCCCCAAAAAGAATGGAAGAATTACTTGCTAAAATCAAGGAGCAGTGGGGGAAACCCGCACATTGTGAACATTGTATGGGAGAGGAGGAGTTGCACACATGCTCACAGTGTGCGTCAGTCTACTGTAGTGAAAAGTGCCAATCATTGGGTGACACGTGTGCCGCATTGATTGGTATGCGGTCCAGAAAGCGTGACCGAGAGGCGCCAGAACCAAAGATGGTAACGCTAACAAAGGATGCAATGTCTATAGTGTTAAAATTTCTCGCATTGGAAGATTTGAAAAATGCGTCCCTAGCTAGCAAAAAGATGACACAGTTGGCAAGACAAGCAATGATTAATAGGTACGTTTGGGATTATACGCCGGAAATGATGAAAAAGATTCGACCGAAAAAGATTTTGGTGCGTCCAGAACAGTTTGATGATTATTTGGAAGACACCATCATATTTGGGACCAACCTTGTAACATTCATTCATTTTACCATGGACCATTTACTGATTGATGAAGAGTTTTTATTGGTGCCAGACAGTATTGAGACGCTCCTCTTTGAAAACATGATTGTTGATATCATTGATTTATCCAATAAGGAGCATTTGACAACAATTGAGTTTAGAGAGGACGAAGGAGAAGATGGATTTACAGGTATTTTAAAGTTGCCTCCAACCTTGGAACATTTACTACTCGGTTTTGCATTTAATCGACCACTTGAACTACCTCCTCGTTTAAAGGAATTATCCTTTTACGATAGTAGCGTATTCAATCAACCATTGAGATTAACGTCAACACTCGAAATATTGTGGTTTGGCACAGATTTTAATCAACCAATCAATCTTCCGATTGGATTGAAACATTTTATTTCTGGATCTAGTTTTAATCAAAGAGTATATTTACCAGATTCTCTAGAATATCTTGTATTGGGTGAGTCATTTAATCAACCAGATACGCGTTTACCACCACACATGGATGAAGTAGCAATTGTAAATTCATCTGTAGAGTACGAATTTCCAAATGGAATAAGTGAAATCGCAGTGAGCCAAACGTATGTGGATACATTTGGTATTACCATTTTACCAGGAAAGTCAAAGCAAAAGACTAGAATTAGAGTGGCTTTTTAACATTGATCACATATATTCCCATTGGCGCTGTTCCATTTTGCTGGTTCAAAACAGCACGAATCACACGTCATGACCCACTGCTTCCAAATGTCCAACCAAGCCTTTTCCCTCACAATATCAATTCGGTACCCTGGAGAATCAATTATAAACCCATACTTTTTGCTAGCATCCCTCAAAATCTCTGCCAAGGACTTGGTATATCTAACAAACGCAACCGTGGGAATACTTGTAGCATACTGTGCGACGTTACACTGTGTAGAAGAAGCGACATGTTTCGCATTTCCACATTGTCCTTATTTTCTACACCATATATCCATGCAGACGGCAGTCGCACAATGCGCTGTTGCTCAAATGAATCTACAGTAATCACTGTCGACGTCACGATCATCCATGGCATGTCCCGATAGTAAACAATTGACAAAAAGTGCCGCTGGATCCCTAGGGGATGTACGCACGTAGCTCATTGAGTACACTAAATGTGCGATACAGTGGATTGTCCAATCTCGACATTGTGCGCAACTTTAGAACTGCATCTCGAATTGAGGAGGACACTTCTTCTGCATCATCTTGAGCAAATTTACAACAATTAACACTTCCTTTTCGATAATGGAACTAAAGTGTACAGTCTCTGAATGATCTTTCCTAATTTCCAACAGTAAATGCTTAAAGTAGGGACAAATTTGGAGTGATGCCATAATATCTTCCCAATCATGTCACTTGACATGGATTTCAGATGATGCTTCTTTCTGCATTCGTTGATGAAATCACGATGCAATTTATCAATGACACCAGTGATACCACCTGCGCATACTAAAACAATGTTATCAAAGAACCACTGTTCGTCGTTCATTTTTTTTATTTATTTACTTTCTTCGTCCAGTAATTAGTGCGTGTTTGGACTTTACCAGTACAAGATTGGCCGGGTTTGTTGCATATGCCATATTAAAAATTGGATCATTTTGTCTAAGCTTTGATGTGTCTACGGGCGAAAGAGACGATTTGCTACGACAATCAGCATTCCACAGCTTACCACACATACATGTTGCAAGTGGTTTACGACTTGATGGATGAATAATATCTCCTCTTTCGTTTGTTTCTTTGAGTAACGGAACACAATCATTGCATAGCTCCCGAACATATTGTTTAGAGTCTACTGGTAAATCACAAAAACATATACAACACTCTGACATTTTTTAAAAGAGTCAACTCGACAAAAAGGAGGTCGATCGGAACCGGAGATCACACTATAAATACTTCTCACATTGTTTTCTCCCACAGGAACGTCAATGAATATCTCGCCAATCATGACGTTTCTGTGGGAGAAGTACCTACGTACCGCGGGATAAAAATAAAAAAAAAGAGAAAGAGGGGGTTCCCAATTATGGCGTCTGAAGAATATCGTCAAAAAGCAATCACTATTGTCCAAGAAGCCATTACTGCCGATCAGGCAAAAGATTACGACAATGCGTTTCGTCTCTATATGAAATCATTTGAATGGTTTGAATTGACGCTAAAGTACGAAAAGAATCCAAAGACTGCTGATAAAGTAAAGCAAAAGCTGGCAGAATATATCCAGCGTGCCGAAGAAATAAAGAAGACATTTATGTCAGCAGAGGGAGCTTTGGAAGAAAAGAAGACATTGTTTACTGCAATCACCAAGCCAAATGTCAAATGGGAGGATATCGCTGGCCTCGATGAAGCAAAGGCAATATTGAGACAATCTGTGGTCATGCCTGCAAAGTTCCCTTCTGCGTTCAAGGAAGGAGGTCTAAAACCTTGGACTGGAATTCTCCTCTACGGGCCTCCTGGTACTGGTAAATCCATGTTGGCCAAAGCAGTAGCCACTGAATCCAATTATACGTTTATCAGTGTTAGTGCGTCGGATCTTGTTGCAAAGTATCTTGGACAGGGCGAAAAGAATGTTAAAGAATTATTCAAGACGGCAAGAGATCAAAAACCAAGCATTATTTTTGTTGATGAGATTGAATCCATGTGCTCACAGCGCGATGAGGAGACGCACGAGGCATCGTCTCGCCTATTGACTGAATTTCTCATTCAAATTGACGGAGTAGGCAACGATTGTACAGATGTATTACTGTTGGCAGCGACCAATCTACCATGGATGCTGGATGCGGCAATGTTGCGACGATTGGAACAAAAGATTTATATTGCTCTTCCAGATATCAATGCTCGCATGAAAATCTTTTGTGCAAATGGAATCAATGTCGGCGATGCTCGCAAATTTGCCAAAAAGACTGAAGGATACTCGGGAGCAGATTTGGCAATCATCATTAACCGAGCAAAGATGACACCGCTAAAAGTGGTAGAATCATCGACACACTTTAAGAGGGGTGAGAATGATCGATATGTGCCGTGTAGTCCCGGCGACGCCGACGCAATTGAAATGACATGGAACGACATACCACACGACAAGTTAAAGCTACTGCCAGTGACTAGTAAGGATTACCTTGGGAGCATCCAAGAGACGAAACCAAGTGTTGATCAAGGAGGATTGGCGCGATACGAAGAGTGGACAAGAGATTTTGGAAATTTGGGATAACTACATTTCATTTAATTTTGTAAATGCACCAATAACATCCTTGCATACTGCCTTAATTGCAGTGTTTCCATCTGCCTTGTGCTTTTTAAGAGATCTTTGTTCCTGAAATTCTAAAAATTGCATATTAACCATTTCTTCAATGGTAAAGTAATCTCTAGTTGCAGGATTCTTTTTTCCTTTTGGGGCACGCGCCTTTACAATTTGTTTTGCCTTTTCACCGGTAACAGCAATATTGTTGGTATCATTGATAGAGGCATAAAGGCCCCATCCAGAACCGTTGCATTCTTTGATAGAATCAGTCAGCATTTTGTTGGTAGCTTTAAGTTGGGCCCGTTGTGCTATACGCTCGAGTGCTTCAACGTTATCAATCTTATCAATCACTTCATGAACAAGTGTTGGATCCGCCGTGTAATAACGCGCAGCAATATCCATTGCACATGTACGGATAGATCTTAAGGTTTCTTGACCAGCTACTTTCTGCGTTTTGAGATCGGATATAAGTATTGCAAAGGCTTTGCTCGTTAGATAATCGACTGAACCACCGCGTTCCTTTACGGATACTACATGCTTAAGAATAGCTGGAATTCTTCTTTTTGTTTCAAGCCATTTTCTACGGCCGTTGCTTATACCAATCAGAGATTCAATGAGATCTGCTGCTTTAGGGAGTTTTTGCCCCTCATAATCAATGCTTTTGATTTTAGTATTTTCAGTTGAGATTGCAAGTTCCATGTGTACAAGTTACGTCCACTTGGCCAAGTGTACAATCTGCGTACACTTGATCATCCGAAAAATATTTATAGAATAAAAAAATTAACTGTACGATTCTTGTCCACTTAAAAAAATTTTTTTCCCAAGCGTACATGAAGCGTTCACTTGATAGGAACGAAACTACCAAGTATAAACAATGCTAACGTAGGTCACATTGGCTATCATATCTCCGAAAATCTAGCCTCTGTGACCATTGTTAGGCGTGTTTAAAAACGAAAATGAAGGGTGTCCCCATTAGTCCATCTGAGATTCCTGCCAAAAAGGCTGAAGTCATTCCTCCTTTTGTCTTTGATGCAGTGAATCAACTACTCATTGAACGCAGTGATGGTCCAAGCACAATTACCCTTTTACAAAAGAACATTGTTGCATTGATCAAGGAAACCATGCCACCTGGTATCGATTTTGTCAATACGTGGCTCAACTTTGAGGACGCCTATCGTGAAAAGGGATGGATTGTAACGTACGATAAGCCTGCGTACTGTGAGAACTATGATGCCTTTTTTGAATTTAGACAAAAATAAATCACAATTTTAATCCACACGCTTCACACACTGTCGCCTTTGCTCGCTGTTCGCGAAAACAATGCTTATCGGCACACCTCCGATAACGTTCCAATTTACAGTTCCTGCATTCCAATTCATGAGCAGGCACCACTTGAGAACAATTTGGACACTTCCAAGAATCGTAAATTTGATGATATCTGGGAGCATTGTTGACCAATGCTTCACATTGAAGAATCATCTTGGATACATTGACTATGCCGATATACGTCAAGTAAATCTGCTTATTTTCCAATTGTTTCAATAGGAAAAGACTATCATTGTGTCGAGCGGTTGGAGAGCTCTTGTATACAGGATGCATTGATGTGCTTTGTACAATTAGTGTTTCGTTTTCGGAAATGCGTTTCCACTGAATGCGCAAAGAATGATTCCAGTTAATCAGTTCAATGTCTTGCTCAAACATGCATAGGCGGATGAGAGTTCTTTTTTCGGACCGAAACTCCTCATCCCATTGCTCCCTAGTAACAATTGATGTATCACCCAATGCAGTAGAAAAATGAGCTAGGGAGCAATTGTCAAAGATGCATTCTAATTTAACATAGGGAGCACAGCTAAAAGTGTTGAATTTGCCAACTCTGCCATCAAAGTGCCAATTGGACAGTGTGGTCAACTGAGTAAACAATAGTTTAATCTGTTTGGTATATGTCGACAGTAGGTTTCCCTCCATTGAGAACACCTTTCTCACATAATTTAGCTCTGATAATATTGATACTTTTTGTATTCTTCGTAATTTGGGCCATTTGTGAACAGATCCTATAACGTCAGCTTTTCCATTAAATCATAATCCACATCCTCAATTTTGACTCTCCACTGGCTTGGCAAAAATGCCTCAATGTCCAAAATGGGCAACGATAAATGGCCATTGCTCTTGTGAGGTGAAAAGGGAAGCTTAATCAAATGACCCAACGTAACGGCTGGATCACACTTGACCGCTGATGGTAGATGCTTGATTAATGCCTGTCGTGCTACATTATCCCACGCCCATACGCGTTCATGAATGACAAATACATGAAATCCTGCACCTGCCGAAAAGACTGGGATAATTCCAGAAGAGTCAAATAGCATCTTATCTCGCAAGAACTTGATCAATTCGCGCAGTGCGGGTCGTAGATACTGAATCCAACATAAATCGCATAGCCGCTTCTTTTTGTAGCATTCGCATGATGGCTCGTAATCCTTTACGTCAATGTCAAACTGTAGTGCAGACAGCTTTGGGGCATAGGGATCTTTTCTATCACTGGAAGCATGCGCAATACTCTGATAAATGGGACCAATATCAATTGCATGTGGTTGCTTTGAAACGAGAAACGTCTTTAGCGCATCCATCGATCCAAATCGCAGTGGAATCATTGTTCCCATTGCTACTTCGTCATCTGGATACCCATTCATATCCATGTATAATTGAGCATCCTCTTTTGATTTAAAGTCTTGGTTGCGCTTGACAATGTCTCCTCCAGCCCAACAAAACCCAAATTCTCGTTGGTTGAGTGGGAATTTGCCGCCTAGCGTAAGAAACCACTCTACCCATTCGTAGGGAAAATAGTCTGTATAGTAGCGACGCATTTGGGGGAAATTTTCGGAACGAAAATTTCCACCAATGCCCACTAGTGATAAAGAATGCTAACGTAAGCCACTTTGGCTACAAATATTATCTAAAATTAGCCCAAGTGGCTTATGTTAGATTTGTTTACAGGTGGTGGTAGGGATTTTCGTTCCGAAAATCCCCTCGATGAAAAGTTGACTATGCAATAAATACCAAAAATGACAAGTATAAGAACAGTGCCAAATAGGAGAATAAAAAGTCCTCCTCTACGGGGCTTGTATTTTAGACGTTTTTGACGTTCAACAAGTGATTGAACCGATGACATGCGCACCTCTACAATAATTGTTTTTTTGGTGGGGTGTGCTTTGCTATTTGCGGCTACGCGTCCGCACAATTGTCTTCCATGCACCTCTTTAAACGGATCCATCATTATGCCGCGCTCACAGTGCTGTCGCGAGTTCTTTCCAAACGTTGATATGAAAGCTGCGCGCTTTTACTCGCAGTTTGGGGAAGACCGCAAGGTACACCAACGGTTCTTTTCAAATACCTACGACGGCGTTTTTGTAGAGATTGGAGCATTTGACGGGATCACAGGATCAAACACTTTATTTTTCGAGGAGGCGCTTGACTGGACCGGTGTATTAATTGAGCCTAGTCCCACGCAGTTTGAAAAGCTAAAGTACAACCGCCGTCGATCCACTGTATGTGTCAACGCTGCCATCTGCAGTGAAAAACGTACAGTACACTGGCTGGACAACCCGGGACTGGGTGTGGTATCTGGTATCTTTGAATTCATGTCACCCGCCTTTCTAGAGACGTTTCACCGCAACCAGGCTACGACTGTCAAGACACCTATACAATGCATCGGTTTTGACGTACTGTTTGCTAATTTGGCGCTGCGGCATATTGATCTTTTCTCGCTTGATGTGGAGGGCGCAGAGCTACAAGCTTTGCAGACATTTCCATTTGACAAAATTTCAGTTTCGGTCTGGCTAATTGAAGCCGACAACACAAATGTAGCGAAAAATGCACAAGTGCGACAACTACTTCGTAGCAATGGGTTTAATCTGTTTGGGAAGATTGCAATTACCGAAATATTTGTAAGCCGAAACTTTATTAAACGGAATCGATGACATGCGATAATTTCCGCACCTCTTTGATAATTGTTTTTTTATCAAAACGCACATATGAACCATCGAGGTGAAGTTGAACCTGTGCATCCATTTGATATTCCTCACTTACATCGGGCACATTTACAGATGGTATAACTAGAAACAACAGTATCTTGTATCCATCTCCAAGCTGACGTCCATCAAATTGAAAATCTGGTCGCGAACCAGATATGAACCTCACGTAAATGTGCACTTTTCGTTTGCGAGTCTTCTTAATTTTTAACATTGGAATTAATTCATCGAGCAATTCCTGTGTGTGTCTATAGTGATTCTTTACATAGTGAAAGAAGACATTTTCTACATCGGATACAGCAAATGATTTGAGTGGTATTTTTTCAACTACTGGGAGATGCGGCTGCTGCTGCTGCTGTCCCGACGCATTTTCCAATCGTTCAATCCGCCGCTCAAGCGAAGCAAGCTTGTCAATCAAAAACTGTGCCGTTGGGTCCATTATGGTGGGAAAGGTTCGTTTTGAAAATTTACTTATACACTGTAATATTTAATCCAGTCATAGTTTAGAAAGCAGGCAAATGCTAGCCACATGACATAGGGAATATAGAGTGCCATTGGTAGAGCCCACAAGGATCCGACAATATCTGCCGAAAGTCCCATAATTGTTACATTTGCAGCGGCGGTAGCAAGGAGCAGCAGTGCTACAATAAATG
>Ga0265322_10000176_pt1 | contig 29265 bp, 30 predicted proteins | sample 41222metaG_FD_193584 | JGI IMG/M metagenome (GOLD analysis project Ga0265322, IMG submission 193584) | Rhizosphere microbial communities from Carex aquatilis grown in University of Washington, Seatle, WA, United States - 4-12-22 metaG | ecosystem: Host-associated > Plants > Roots > Rhizosphere...
TGGACATTGTGACCATCACTTCTATTTTTTTTGGGACATTTGCGTTGTATTTGGTTTTATTTAACCATCCTTTACTAAAACGCATATTACAATTTTTGACAAAACTTTGGTATCCTATAGGGCAATTCATTACCATATTTCTTTTTGCCCTGACATTTTTTCTTATTTTTGCGCCTATGGGAATATTATTGAGATTGTTTAAGAAAGATATCCTTAATAGAAATTTTCAACAAAAACAATTAACTTACTGGATTGACAGATCCCCCAAAGAAGCGAATAATTATACCCAACAATTTTAAGAGCATCTTTAATGTTGTTTAATTCCCTCCCATTTCTTGAATTTTTCATCCCAGTTTATGTGTTGTACCTTTTTTTGGGACATAGATGGCAAAATTACCTTTTGATCCTGGCGAGCTGTATTTTTTATGCCGTATGGAGTTGGAAATTCCTTGCCGTCATGTTCTTTAGCATCACCGTGGATTATTTTTGTGCCAGGAAGATCAATGACAGTGAAGACCAAAGTACAAGAAAATCCTTTTTAGTTCTCAGCATCACCGTTAATTTCTTGATCTTAGGTCTTTTTAAATATTTCAATTTTTTCTCTTCTAATCTGGAAGTATTGTTAAGAGGCGTACATTTAATCTCCACCGCATCCTATTGTCATTTAAATATCATTTTGCCCCTGGGGATTTCATTTTATACCTTCGAAGCCATTAGTTATATTATGGATGTGTATCGTCGAGAAGTGAAGCCTGCGCAAAATTATTGGGATTACCTATTGTTTATCCTGTATTTTCCCCATTTGGTGGCAGGTCCTATAATGCGGGCCAAGAGTTTTTTGTCTCAGATTGTGACCCCCAGAACAATTAATTTAAACCAGTTTTATGAGGGTTGTTTTCTTTTCTTTTGGGGTTTATTTGAAAAAATGTATGTAGCGGATAATTTGGCAAGAATCGTCAACCCTATTTTTTCAAAACAGGGGCCTTATGAAGGCAGCATGGTCTTGGTGGCCTTATATGCTTTTACTTTCCAGATCCTTTGTGACTTTGATGGTTATTCTAACATGGCCAGGGGGCTTGTGAAATGCATGGGTTTTGATATCACCATTAATTTCAAACTCCCTTATTTTGCCAGCAACCCTCGTGAGTTTTGGCAACGCTGGCACATCAGTCTTTCGACTTGGTTAAGGGATTATCTGTATATTCCTTTGGGCGGGAACAGGAAAGGGGAGGCCCGTATGTACGGGGCCTTATTGCTGACAATGCTTTTGGGTGGTTTATGGCATGGAGCGTCATGGACATTTATCATTTGGGGATTTTATCAAGGGGTCTTGCTTATTGCCCATCGCGCATGGACCATGAATTCGAAAAGTCCTGGTATTAATACCTTTATAAAAACAAATTCATTAAAATACTTTTTAAAATTAATTATCTTTTTCCATTTCATTGTTTTTGGGTGGTTGTTATTCAGGTCCCAATCCCTCCATCAGGCGTTAGACATGATGCATGCGTTATTCTTTAATTTTAAAACCCTCGATGTTTCTTTATGGTTAACGCTGACAGGATTTATTTTACCGTTTATTTTAGTTCAAATATGGCAATTCAAATCCAATGATTTAATGGTTATTTATAAGCAACATTGGTTAATAAAGACGCTGATATATGCTTTTATGTCCTATTTATGGCTTGGATGGGGGGTAATGAATGCCCAAGAATTCATTTATTTTCAATTTTAAAAGGCCGCTGCGTGTTTTTGCACGAATGGTCTTATTTGTATTATTCTTAGAGGGTTTTTTAAATTTAGGAGGTTGGGTTTTTATATTTGCCCAAGAATGCCGTAACCAGGCTTATGCCGTCAAGGGCAGTTATCGCATTTTATGTTTAGGGGACTCCATTACGGCAAATGGAGGAGATTATTCTTATCCCAGCCAGCTGCAATATGCATTGAACCATGATGGTCGTAATTTGAAATTCCAAGTTATCAATAAAGGCATGCCCTCTTGGACAACAACAGATATGTCGGATCATTTTGAGGAATATCTTCAAAAATATCATCCTCAGATGATCGTTTTTATGGTGGGAGTTAATGATATTTCTTTCTATAACAGTGCGCCCATTGTTCAAACTATGAAAATCAAGCTCGTGTTTTTGCGTAAAATTAAAACATATAGATTGCTTAGAAAATTATGGAAAGAAAAACATGGTTTTGAAACAGGATTAGACAATAAAACAGGAGGAGAGGATGAAGCATTGGTAAAGGATGCTGAAATTGGGCCTATTCCTTTGGGGAATAATCTAATTACCCAAGAGGATAATGTTTCAGGGCATACCGCCCATGCAATACTCCCTAAATATTATCGAGACATCGTGAGGTACCATCCTCTAACGATACACAATTATAATGATATGATTGAATTGTCCTTAAAAAAAGGGATCAAGATAGTGGTAATGCAGTATCCTATGGTAAATATAGTTCCATTAAGAAATATCATCGATTTAAAAAATAAAGTGTTGTTCGTTGATAATGAGACGATCTTTAAAGAAGCTGTTCAACGCCAAGGAGTTAGGCAATATTTTGAGGATGACTATGGCCATTTAACCCATGAAGGATCAGCTCTTTTGGTAAATAATCTATCTCCAAAGATTTTAATACTCACCCAATGACCAGTTGAGGAGACAATTATGTCAAAGATAGGGTTGTTAAAAGAATTATGGGAATTTCTGAAGGTGCGCAAGCGCTTTTGGCTGGCCCCTATTATCATTATCTTTGTGCTTTTAAGCCTTCTGGCCATATTTGTCCAAAGTTCCGCGGTGGTGCCGTTTATATACACCCTGTTTTAATAAGCTCTTGACTTAATTTGACTTATTCCTATAATGTTCATTAATTGAACGCCATGAATGACCCCCTCAATGAACGTGAATTTGAACTCGTCAACATCGTTGGCGCTGAACTGGCTGCCAATCAGCGCGAACTATCCCGCCAAATGAACCTCTCTTTAGGGATGACCAACATGCTTTTAAGGCGTTTGGTTACCAAAGGCTATATCCGCATCAAGCAGTTAGACAGCCGAAAAGTCGGGTATTTCCTGACCCCCAAGGGTTTCGCTGAAAAGATGCGTAAATCCGTCAAGTACACGCTAAAGACCATTAGTTCCATAGGTTTAATTAAAAAACAACTTTTAGATATTCTGGGTGGCCTTTACACTAAAGGCCACCGGAAATTTTATATTTTAGGCGATTCGGATTTCGCTGAATTAGTTGAAGCTTCTTTGATCCAGTCCCAATGGGAAGGGATAGTCGTTATCAGGATTAATTCCCTGGCAGAAGGCGCTGATGGCCTGGTGCTTATCTGCCGGGAAGATGAAGTCAGCAGGGAATTAAGCGGCGAGCGATGTATTGATCTGATCAAGGAATTGGCCAAAAGGTAGGAAAATGGGAAAAAATGTTTTAGTGACAGGAGGAGCAGGCTTTATCGGCAGTCATTTGACTGACCGCCTGTTAAACGACGGTCACCAGGTCACTGTCATTGATAATTTGTCCACCGGCCGCCTTGCCAATTTGCAACATCAAAAGGATAATTCCCGGTTAAAATTCATTCAGGCGGATATCACTGATTTTGAAAAAATTCAGCAGCATTTTAAAGGCCAGGCTGTTGTATTTCATTTGGCGGCTTTGGCTGATATTGTTCCTTCAATTGTTAATCCCAGAGCTTATTATACCGCGAATGTTTTAGGGACGATGAATGTGCTGGAGGCATCCCGGCTTAACGGTGTCGGGAAATTTATTTATACCGCGTCTTCTTCCTGCTACGGAATTCCATCCAAAGAGCATTACCCAACATCTGAAACAGCACCCATCAATACTGAATACCCTTACGCCTTGACTAAATATTTGGGGGAATGCACGGCGTTTCATTGGGCCAAGGTTTATCAAATCCCGGTGGTATCCTTGCGGTTATTCAATGTGTATGGCCCGCGTTCACGCACGTCAGGCACCTATGGCGCCGTGTTCGGTGTTTTTTTGACCCAAAAGCTTAACGGCAAGCCTTACACGGTCGTCGGTGACGGTGATCAGACACGCGATTTCATTTATGTCAGCGATGTGGTGGAGGCATTTGCGGCGGCTGGAATTTCCAAAGCAAATCAGGAAGCCTTTAATGTCGGCACAGGGAAACCGCAGAGCATTAATAAACTTGTGGCTCTTTTGGGAGGAGAAAAAGTCCATATCCCCAAAAGACCGGGAGAACCGGCGTGCACCTGGGCCGACATCCGAAAGATCCAGTCTCAGTTAGGCTGGCAACCCAAGGTTTCGTTTGAAGAAGGCGTCCAGAAAATATTGAAGCACATTGATTATTGGCGTGAAGCGCCGGTGTGGACACCCGAGAGTATTCAGGACGCAACAAAAGACTGGTTTAAATATTTAGTTAGGAGTTAATAATGAACCAAACGAAGACTGTTTTAGTGACCGGCGGCGCTGGGTATGTGGGCGCGGTGCTTGTTCCCAAACTTTTAAATAAAGGATACCGCGTGAAGGTCCTGGACCTTTACACGTACGGCGAGGATGTTTTTGATGATATAAAGGACAAAACCAACCTGGTTGAGATCAAAGGTGATATTTGCGATGTGGCCCTTCTTCGCCCTTCGCTTAAAGGCTGTGACGCTGTCATTCATTTGGCATGTATCTCCAATGACCCTTCATTTGAATTAAATCCAGGTTTAAGCCTTAAGGTCAATTATGAAGCTTTTGAACCGCTGGTGCGCATCAGCAAAGAAAGCGGGGTTAAACGTTTCATTTATGCTTCAACCTGCAGTGTGTACGGGGTCAGCGATGCGCCTGAAGTCACTGAAGACCATCCGTTGCTTCCCATCACGGATTATAATAAATACAAGGGTATGTGTGAGCCCATATTAATGAAGTACCAGTCACCAGAATTTACAACGATCACCATTCGCCCGGCCACGGTTTGCGGCTATTCACCCCGTCAGCGTTTTGACCTGACGGTCAATATCCTGACCAATCATGCCTATCATAATAATAGGATCAAGGTCTTTGGGGGCAAACAGGAGAGGCCCAATATCCATATCGGGGACATCACGGATCTCTATGTGCAATTATTGGGAATGCCTGATACCAAGATCGCCGGTAAGATATATAACGCGGGTTATCAAAATCGTGCGGTAGGGGATATTGCCCTGATCGTGCAGAAAATAATGGCCCGGGAATTCCCTCAACGTCCGCAACCAAGCATTGAAACCCTGCCTTCGGACGATATCCGTTCTTACCGGATATCGTCTGAGAAGATCAAAAGAGAACTGGGTTTTGTGCCGCGATTCACTATCGAAGATGCCGTGCGTGACCTGATCAAGGCGTTTAAGGCCAACAAATTCCAGGATGCCATGAACAATCCGCGCTATTTCAATATCAAGATGCTCAAATCCTTAGAAAATGAGGTCAAGGTCTGATGATGCAGGAAATTAATTTAATGGATCTTTATCCGCGCTCCAAAAGGCCTATTGACGAACGCGGGGCGCTGGCCACGGCTGAGAACAAGGATATCGCCAAACAATTCGGAAGGGAATATTACGACGGGGACAGGATGTATGGTTACGGCGGGTATTCCTATCAGGAAAGGTTTTGGAAAGATACGGTACGCCGTTTCCGGGACCATTACCGATTGGCTGAAAACGCGCGCATTTTGGATGTCGGCTGTGCCAAGGGTTTTATGATGTTTGACTTTAAGAAATTGATGCCGAACGCACATATCGAGGGCCTTGATATATCAAGTTACGCCAAAGAAAACGCCATCGAGGCCATGAAGCCCTTTATCCATACAGGCAATGCTAAGAACCTGCCTTTTAAAGACAATTCTTTTGACCTGGTGATATGCATCAATACGATCCATAACCTTAAACGGGAAGAATGTAAACAGGCCCTGCGCGAACTTCAACGTGTGTCCGGCGGTAAATGTTTTCTGACAGTTGATGCCTGGCGCAATGAGAAAGAGCATCAAAGCATGCTCAAGTGGAATTTAACAGCTGAAACCTATATGCACGCTGATGATTGGAAGAAGTTATTTGCTGAAAGCGGGTACAAGGGTGATTATTATTGGTTTATCGCGGAGTAAATGATGAAAGCAGCTATTCTTGTTGAATCACGTAAACCTCTAATCATTGACGAAGTCGAATTGCCTTCGTCATTGGAATACGGCCAGGTACGCGTCAAGGTGATTTATACCGGCATTTGCGGGGCGCAGATCAATGAAATAGACGCGCGCAAAGGGCCGGATAAATTCCTGCCTCATTTGCTCGGCCACGAAGGCGGCGCCATTGTTGAAGCCTGCGGCCCGGGTGTCACGACGGTAAAGCCTGGAGACCATGTCGTCATGCACTGGCGTCAGGGACGCGGGATACAATCTCCAACCCCGAAATACCTTTGGAAAGGAAAACTTCTCAACGCGGGTTGGGTGACGACATTCAATGAACAGGCGATCGTCTCGGAAAATCGGGTAACAGCGATCCCTAAGGATTTCGACTTAAGATCAGCCGCGCTTTACGGGTGTGCCATCACGACCGGATGGGGCGTAGTCCATAACGATGCCCGGTTAAAAAGCGGGGAATCTTTAGTAGTTATCGGGGCCGGCGGTGCCGGGATGTCGGTGATACTAATGGCCTCATTGACAGGTGCCAATCCCATTATTGCCGTTGATATCCATGATGATAAGCTCAAATTAGCCCAAAAATTTGGTGCCACCCATATCATTAATTCTAAAAAAGAAAAACCCCTTGAAAAGATAAGACAGGTCCTGCCGCAGGGCGCGGACGTGACCGTTGACGCTACCGGGATCAAGGAAATACGGGAACTTTGCTTCGAAGCGGCCGGGAACACGGGCCGTACGGTCTTAGTCGGAGTGCCTATGGCGGGGGAGAAGATCTCCATCGATTCATTCCCCTTACATTTCGGCAAGAGCATTACCGGTTCTCACGGCGGCGATGTTAATCCTGACTATCTTATTCCACGCCTGATCGCGCTTCAGAATAGTGGACGGCTTTCTTTAGAGGGGATGATCTCCCACGAATTTAAATTCAGCCAGATCAATGAAGCTTTGGACATGATGAGAAAAGGGGAGGTACTGCGTTGCGTGTTAAAGATGCCTTGAGCGATTTAATAGAGGTCTTGCCTTTCATCAAGGAGCATCATGCGCCCAGCGATGCTTTGCATCAATTATTAAAAAAGATCGCCAGGGTTGATGCTGAATCTCTTTTTGGGCGTTCATTCAGGCCGTGGTCCGTGGATTTTGGCCCTTTTGGGAAAATAAAATTTCCATATCACCAAATGGGGGCAGTTTCTTCGGTAAATCTTTTTGATCTTGATGAGCTGATCATATTTAGTTTTTATTGGGCGAACCGAAAACGGTATAAAAAGGCCGCTGATATCGGGGCCAATATCGGCCTTCATTCACTAATTTTAAGCAGATGCGGGTTTAAAGTGCGTTCTTATGAGCCTGATCCTGGGCATTTTAAAATTTTAAAAAGGAATCTTGCCGCAAATAAGTGCCCTCATGTTGTTACTCATAATAAAGCGGTATCGAATGAGGCGGCAACGAAAGAATTTGTTAAGATCTTAGGAAATACGACAGGAAGCCATTTAGCAGGATCAAAAAGCAATCCTTATGGGAAATTGGAGTGCTTCCCTGTTCAGACGGAATCCATCCAGGAGATCATACGCTGGGCTGACCTCATCAAGATCGACGCGGAGGGCCATGAAAAGGACATCCTGTTGGCAACAAAAAGATCGGATTGGAAGGGCACTGATGCGATGGTCGAGGTCCAGAGCCCCAAGAACGCCAGGGCTATTTTCAAGCATTTTAATAAAATGAAGGTAAATCTTTATTCCCAAAAAGCAAATTGGCAAAAAGTCAGATCAGTCAGCGCGATGCCAAACGGATATAAAGAAGGTTCGCTTTTTATAACTGCCAGGAGCTTATCCAATGTCTTTTAAACTTGATGCGAAAGCGCGGAAAGCATTAATAGCTGTCAAAAAGCTTGTCCGTAAAGGGCAGAGGGTCGTTTTTGTTTCAGGGAATTTCAACATCGTTCACCCTGGGCATTTGCGCCTTTTGCGTTTCGCGGCCCAATGCGGGGACTGCCTTGTTGTCGGTGTTCAGGCAGATGCCCTGACCCAATTAACACTTTTACCCCAGGCCATTCGTTTGGAAGGGATCCAATCGACGAATTGGGTAAAGTATGCATTTATTTTGAGCGTACCTCCGGAAGTATTTATCCGTCATTTAAAACCTGATGTGGTTGTCAAGGGCCAGGAGCATGAGAATCAGTTTAATCCGGAAGCGCTGGCTGTTGAATCCTATGGTGGAAAACTACTGTTCAGTTCCGGGGAAGCGAGCTTTTCCTCACTTGACCTTTTACGTGATGAATTCAAGAATTTGAATGTCTCCACCATCGTCAAGCCTCGAGAATTCCTGACACGCCATGGGTTTAGTTTATTGGATTTAAAGAAAATAGTTGGGAAAATGAAAGGTCTCAAGGTCGTGGTCATCGGAGAGACGATCGTGGACGAGTACATTACTTGCGATCCCTTGGGAATGTCGCAGGAAGACCCAACGATCGCGGTCACCCCCATTGCCAAAGACCGTTTTGTTGGCGGAGCAGGTATTGTGTCAGCGCACGCGCGGGGCCTGGGGGCAGATGTGCATTTCTTTTCAGTCGTAGGCAGGGATGAAGCCGCTGATTTTGTCCGCCAGAACCTTAAGACGTATGGCGTCGAAGCGCATATTTATGAGGATGAAAGTCGACCGACCATCCGCAAGGAAAGATTCCGCGCTCAGGGCAAAACCCTCTTAAGGGTCAATCATTTCCATCAGCATCCGATCAACCGGAGTATTCAAAAGAAGATCCTCCGTAATTTGAGCGAGATCCTGGATGATACAAAATTATTGATATTCTCGGATTTTAATTACGGCGTCCTTCCCCAGCCATTGGTCGATGAGATCATCGCCCTTTGCCAGGCAAAGGACGTGATGTTCGCGGCGGACAGCCAGGCCTCTTCCCAGATTGGCTATGTGTCGCGCTTTCATGATGCCTTTTTGTTAACACCGACAGAACGCGAAGCCCGTATTTCAGTGGGTGATTTTAACGCAGGGCTGGTTGTTCTGGCGGAAATGTTAAGGTCCAAGGCCCAGGCCAAGAATGTCCTTCTAACCTTGGGAGCGGAGGGATTGCTGATCCATTCCCCGCTAACCTCACCGAGCGATTTGTTAACAGACCGCCTGCCGGCGATGAATTCAGCGCCCAAGGATGTTTCCGGAGCGGGGGACTCGTTATTAACTTGCGCTTCAATGGCCATGGCTGTGGGGGCTAATATTTGCCAGGCAGCGTATTTGGGATCGATCGCGGCGGCTTGCCAGCTTAGCCGTATCGGCAATATACCTTTAACGGCAAATGAATTAATGGTGGAGATCAAAAGTTGAAGGCTTTACTTTTAGCGGCCGGGCTAGGCACGCGTTTGAAGCCCGTGACCGATAATATCCCCAAATGCCTGGTTCCGATTCAGGGCCGACCACTCTTGTCTTATTGGCTGAGCTTGTTAACTAAAGGAGGATGCCAACCGTTGTTGGTTAATACGCATTATTTCGCGGATAAGGTCGAGGAGTATATCAAGGGCAGTGACTATCATGAGTTTGTCCAAACTGTTTATGAAGAAGAACTTTTAGGCACAGGTGGGACGGTATTAAAGAATAGGGCATTTTTGGGTTCTGCGGCGTTCCTGCTGGTCCACGCGGATAATTTATCGTTCTTTGATGTGCGCGCGTTCATCGCCCGGCATCAGGCCCGGCCGGCCGGCTGTGAAATGACGATGATGACCTATATCACGCCAACGCCTGAAACGTGCGGGATCCTGGAGTTGGATAAAAAAGCGGTGGTAAAAGCTTTTTATGAAAAAGTGAGCTTCCCTCCAGGGAATTTGGCCAACGGCGCGGTTTACATCCTTGAACCAACGGTCATTGATTTTTTGGCGGGATTGAAGAAAAGCTGTATCGATTTTAGCACCGAAGTATTGCCGTATTATTTAGGAAGGATTTTTACCTTCCATAATGATGTTTACCATCGGGATATTGGCAATCTTGAAAGTTATGAGCAGGCGTTAAAAGATATCGTCAAACTGGGGAACAGTTTCTAATGAAGAAGGTCTTTGTTTCAACCACCACATTCGCTCAGGAAGATCCAGCCATCCTTGATGTTTTGGCCAAAGCAGGAATTTCTGTCACCAGAAATCCACTTCAGCGCCGCCTGAATGAAGAAGAGATCACAGAATTCCTTGTCAGGGGCGGATATGACGGGCTTTTGGCAGGGCTTGAACCATTGACAAAGAATGTTCTGGCCAAGGCCCAATGTTTACAAGTTATTTCAAGGATCGGTGTGGGGCTGGATAATGTCGATCAACATGCCGCCCGTAAATTGGGCATTAAGGTTTTTAATACTCCCGGCGTATTGACAGACTCAGTGGCGGAATTGACGATCGGCCTAATCCTGGCCGCTTTACGAAAGATCACAATAAGCGACCGCAACATGCATCAGGGAAAATGGAGCAAAGAAATGGGTTCCCTGCTCAAGGACAAGACGCTTGGAATTGTAGGTTTTGGGAATATCGGCCAGCGTGTTGCCAAGCTCGCAGGGGCCTTTGGAGCAAAAACAATCTTTTATGATGTGCGCAAACTTAAAAAGAATAAAGCTAAACAAGTGACATTTGCCAAGCTCGTTGAGTCAGCGGATATTATTTCTCTGCATTCTTCCGGCCAGGATTGCCTGGTCGGGGACAAAGAGATCAAAGCCGTTAAACAGGGGGTTATCATCGTCAATACTGCCAGGGGAAGATTGATCGATGAAAACGCTTTGCTTAAAGGTTTGTCATCAGGGAAGGTTTCATGCGTTGCCCTCGATGTTTTTGAGCAGGAGCCTTATAGCGGAGAGCTTTGTAAATATGAAAATGTGATCTTAACCGCGCATATCGGTTCTTACGCGAAAGAAGCGCGTATCATGATGGAGAGAATGGCGGTTATGAATTTGATGAAAGCAATACCCAAATGACAATGGAAAATGATTTATTCAAGAAGATCAAGAAAATCCCTGGATTGTTAATACAGGAAATTATTTGCTGGTTTGAAGCTATTTTCATTCAAAATCTTCCTGGATTGGTTGGCATGAAAATACGTTCTTTATATTGGGCTTTAAGGTTTTATAAACCTCAATTTGTGAACATAGGTAGGGGTTTAATAACGACATCACCCGGGAATATCACAATGGGTAAGGATGTTTATATCCTTCACAATTCATTCTTATATGCGGATACTAAATCCCCGATATTTATCGGTAACAGGACCTGTATCAACAGCAATGTCACTATAGATTCAGCGGATGGCGGAGAAATTGTTATCGGGAATGATGTAATGATCGGGCCCAATGTGATCTTACGCGCGAGTAACCATCATTATGAAAATAGAGATATTCCAATAAATAAACAAGGTCATACCGGGGGCAAGATCATCATTGGTGATGATGTATGGATCGCTGCCAATGTTGTTATTGTGCCCAACGTGACGATCGGCCGCGGGGCAGTCATCGCCGCCGGCAGCGTTGTCACTAAGGATATCCCTGAATTTGTATTAGCGGGAGGGGTTCCGGCAAAGGTGATCAAGACGAGAGGCAAGGTGTGATGAAAAGCATCCTTGTTTTAGGTGCAACAGGATTGTTGGGTGTTCCCCTTTCTGATCATCTGGAAAATAAAGGCCACCGTGTATTTAGGCATGGACATCATGCAAAAGCCTCAATTCAAGCAGATATAAGTAATTTTGCGCAGTGCCATAAAATATTGGATGATTTAAACCCTGATTACATTATTAATTTGGTCGCTTTGACCGATGTTGATAAGTGTGAAAAAGACCCGGATTTGGCGTATCGAATAAACATCAAGTCTGTTGAAAACATACTATCCTGGAAGTCAACGCATCTTCAAACAAAGATTATCCAGATATCGACCGATCACATTTATGATGGGCCAGGGCCCCACGCAGAAGACGATATCAAGATAAGAAACACGTATGCTTTGACCAAGTATTGCGCGGAACACATTGCTTTAAGGATGGACGCATGTGTGTTGAGGATAAATTTCTTTGGCAAGAGCAGAACACCAGGAAGGTTAAGCTTGAGCGATTGGCTTGTCACGAATTTGGCAGAAAGAAAACCAATAAAATTATATACGGATATTTATTTTAGCCCGCTTTCAATAGGTACTTTGTCCCAAAATATTGAAATGGTGGTTGGTAATTTTCATAGTGGTGTCTTTAACTTAGGCTGTTTACAGGGGATGTCTAAACGAGATTTTGCCGTTTTGTTTGCCCAAACATTAGGATTGAGCCTTGATAGTGCCACTGACGCGTTCTCCGTCGATTGTCAACAGGGCGCTGCCCGTCGACCAATGTATATGCGTATGGACTGCGGCTTATTCGAGGCAACATTTGGAATTAAATTACCGTCTTTAGCGCAAGAAATAAATGATGTTAGGAAAGAATATGTCCGGGAAAATTAAAAGTGAATTTAAATTAGGAAGAAAACTATTAGGGTTGGGGCATCCGACTTATTTTATAGCTGATATCGCGGCCAATCATGATGGTGATCTTATCAGGGCTAAAGAACTGATCTATCTTGCGGCCAAGGCAGGCGCGGATGCCGCAAAATTTCAGCATTTTACCGCAGAGACCATTGTCAGCGATTATGGTTTCAAGGATTTGGGGTCTCAGAGATCACATCAATCCAAATGGAAGAAGTCCGTTTTTGATGTTTATAAGGACGCTTCACTGGATATTGATTGGACCCCGATTCTTAAAGATACTTGCGATAAGGCTGGTATTGATTTTTTAACGAGCCCTTATTCCATAGAATTAGTGGATCGCGTTGAACAATATGTTTGCGCCTATAAGATCGGGTCCGGGGACATTACCTGGGTTGAGATTATGGAACATATGGCAAAAAAGAACAAACCGGTTATTTTTGCTGCTGGGGCTTCGACCATGGAAGATGTCGACCGGGCCATGAAGGCGGTCAGGAAATTCAATTCGGAACTAGTTTTGATGCAGTGTAATACCAACTATACGGCAAGCTTAGAGAATATGAAATATGTAAATTTGAACGTGTTAAAGGATTTTCAGGAAAAATATCCCGGCATCATACTCGGTCTAAGTGACCATACGCCGGGGCATACTACAGTTTTAGGGGCGATCACTTTGGGGGCCCGGGTCATAGAAAAACATTTCACAGACAGCACACAAAGGATTGGCCCTGATCATGGGTTTTCGATGGATCCTTTAAGCTGGAAAGAGATGGTAGACCGGTCGCGGGAATTAGAATCGGCTTTAGGCGATGGCATTAAAAAGGTTGAGAACAATGAATTTGAGACAGTGGTATTGCAAAGAAGAGCCATTAGAGCAGCGTGCGATATAACTAAAGGGACTTTGGTTGAGAAAAAAGATCTTGATGTGCTAAGACCCTGTCCCTCTGATGGGCTACCACCATATCGATTAGTTGATATTTTAGGCAGGAAGTTAGTTAAAGATTATAAAAAGGGAGAGCATATTAAATGGTCCGATCTGAAATAGCCATTGTTATCCCTGCGTATAATGAAGAAAAAACAATTAAAGAAGTTATAGAAAATGCCCAAAAATTTGGGGACGTTATCGTTATTGACGATACTTCTACTGATGGCACCAAATCAATAGCCCTGAAAGCGGGTGCTATCGTAGTTTCCCATGAATCCAACCTTGGTTATGACGGGTCATTAAACACAGGTTTTAAAACCGCCCAGGAACAAGGTTATAAATATGTGGTCACCATGGATGCTGATGGTCAACATTCTTTTGAAGTTATTGGCCAATACATTGATTATTTAAAAACGCACGATTATATGATCGTCCTGGGAGTAAGGCCCCAAAAAGCAAGATTTTCTGAAAGACTTATGGGCTTATATTGTCAATGCCGCTTTGGCATTAAAGATATTCTCTGCGGGATGAAAGGTTATAACATGAAGGTATATCTGGAAAACAATGGTTTTGATCACGGGGGTTCTATAGGGACTGAGTTGGCCTTTATGTCTGTTAGAAGGCGTAACAAATTTATTCAGATGGATGTGCCAATAAAACCAAGGCAAGGCAAGTCAAGATTTGGCAATATTTTAAAAAGCAATTTTAAAATACTTAAAGCACTCTTTTTTATTTTTAAACTTGATATTATTGGGAATTAAATATTAAAACCATGATGGGGGACGGAATGCTCAACGGAAAATCAATTTTGATCACAGGTGGCACAGGGTCTTTCGGACATAAGTTTACGGCAACGGTGCTAAAACGTTATAAGCCGAAAAAAATCATCATTTTCAGCCGTGACGAGTATAAACAGCATGAAATGTCAAAATTATTTTCTGAAAAGCAATACCCCGCGATCCGTTATTTTATAGGGGATGTCCGTGATAAGAGCCGTCTTTTTAGGGCTTTTGAGGGCGTTGATTATGTAGTGCATGCCGCGGCTTTGAAACAAGTGCCGGCCTTGGAATACAACCCGACAGAGGCGATCTTGACGAATGTCGACGGGGCGAACAATATCGTAGATGCGGCTATTGATGCAGGGGTCAAGAAGCTGATCGCGTTATCGACCGATAAAGCGGTCAGTCCGGCCAATTTGTATGGCGCAACAAAACTTGTTGCCGAGAAATTGTTTGTCGCTGCCAATATGTACGGCGGAGGCCGCGTTCGATTTTCAGCGGTACGTTATGGTAATGTGGTCGGTTCTCGGGGGAGTGTGGTGCCATTTTTTATGGAACTAAAGAAAAATGGCGTAAAGGAATTTCCTATAACAGATGAACGGATGACCCGTTTTTGGATCACCTTGGAACAGGGAGTTGAGCTGGTGTTAAAGGCCTTGCAAGAATCTGTAGGTGGGGAAATATTTGTCCCCAAGATTCCTTCCATGCGAGTGACCGACCTTGTCCGTGCTATTGAACCAAAATGTATATTGAAGAAAATCGGCATCCGTCCCGGTGAGAAGCTGCATGAGTCACTCATATCAGAGGATGAAGCCCGCAAGACGGTTGAGATGGAAAAGCATTATATTATCCTGCCTCAATTCACCGCGCTAACAGCAACGGAAACGCACTATGCGAAAAAGCAGATATTGCCTGAAGGGTTTGTATACCGCAGTGATCTTAATAAGGAATGGTTGAATATTAAACAACTTCAGAACATGTTAAAGGAAAATCGTGATTAATTAAGGAATTTTGGATTGATAAAAGTATGGGAAATATAAAATCACAAGCAATGCAGAAAAAAGCTAAACAGTTCATTCCCGGAATGGCACAGCTTTTATCCAAGCGCCCGGATATGTTTTCTTTAGGTGTTTGGCCGGGCTATTACAGTAAGGCTCAAGGCTCGAAAGTTTGGGATCTGGATGGTAACAAATATATTGATATGAGCATAGGTGGAATCGGGGCTAATGTCCTTGGCTATGCAGATACGGAAGTTAATGAAGCGGTGATCAAGGCGGTTAAAATGGGCTCAAGCTGTTCATTGAACTCACCTTATGAAGTAGAGCTTGCCGAAGAGCTGTGCCGTTTACATCCCTGGGCAAAGATGGCGCGTTTCGCGCGTAGTGGAGGGGAATCGATGGCCATCGCGGTGCGCATCGCCCGTGCGCATACAGGCCGGGATATAGTGGTTATTTGCGGTTACCACGGCTGGCATGATTGGTATTTAGCCGCGAATCTTGGTACTAAAAATGCCTTGGGAGAGCATCTTATACCTGGATTAAGTCCGGCAGGTGTGCCGCAGGCCTTAAAAGGGACGACCCTGGTTTTTAGTTATAACGACCTTGCGAGTTTGGCGAAAGTTGTAAAGAAGAATAAAGGCCAGATCGCGGCCATTATCATGGAGCCGATACGGAATGTAGAGCCGTCCCCAGGGTTTTTAAAGGGTGTGCGCAAGCTTGCTGATAAGGCAGGAGCTGTGTTTATTTTTGATGAGATATCATCCGGATTTCGTATGAATTGTGGCGGGGCGCATCTGCTTTATGGGGTTGAGCCGGATATGGCGGTTTTTTCAAAGGCTTTAGGAAATGGCTTTCCCATCGCGGCAATAATTGGCCGATCGCATGTGATGGGATCAGCGCAAAAAAGCTTTATCAGCAGCACCATGTGGACGGAAAGTATCGGTCCAGCGGCGGCCTTGGCCGTGATCAGAAAATTTAAGAAATTTAAGGTACAGAAACATCTGATGGCTATGGGAAGATTGGTCCAGGAGGGTTGGCAAAAGGCAGGGAATAAAAATGGCCTTGCCCTTAAAGTTTCAGGGATATATCCGCTGAGCCATTTTGTTTTTGATGACACTGAACATCTGGTGATGAAAGCATTTTTTATCCAGGAAATGCTGAACAAAGGATTTTTAGCTTCAAATCTTTTTTATCCCATGTACGCGCATAAAAGAGCAGATGTCTCGGCCTATTTGAAAGCGGTCGATCAAGTGTTCGCGCGAATCAGACAGCTTAAAGATAATGGTGGATTAAAAGCTTCACTTAAAGGTGAACCATCCGCTTCGGGATTTAAACGGATCACATAAATGACAGATCGATTGGTTCTTGGAACAGCGCAGTTGGGGATGGCGTATGGCATAAATAATAAGATCGGTAAACCAAATCTTAACAGTGCTTGGGAGATAGTTAAAACAGCTTTTGATCAAGGTATAACACGTTTTGATACAGCCCAGGCCTATGGTGATAGCGAAAAAGTGCTGGGAATGGTTTTTGATAGGCTAAGATTCAGCGGACAAATAAAAGTTTACAGTAAATTACACCCTCAACTTGACTGTTGCAATGAGAGGGCTGTCCAACAATCAGTTGATGATTCTTTATCTAAGCTTGGCATCGAACGTCTTGAGGGTTTGTTATTGCACCATGAGGATCAATTACGATTTTGGGACAAAGGCTTGGGTTCTGTCTTAAAGAAATTGGTCACTCAAGGCAAGGTAAATTCAATAGGGGTTTCTTTCTATACACCTCAAAAAGCTTTAGAAGTCTTGGATATGGATGCCATTGACATGCTTCAGGTGCCAGCGAATATTTTAGACCATCGTTTTGAAGATATAGGCGTCTTTAAAAAGGCTCAAGAACGCGCGAAACAAGTTTTTGTACGCAGTATTTTTCTTCAAGGGTTATTATTAATGCCTTTTGATCGTGTTTCAGGATCAATGAAGCATGTCCTGCCATATCTGCAACGGTTAGAGCAGATGGCAAATGATATGAAATTGACCCGTCACGAGTTGGTTTTAGGTTATGCAGCTCAGCAATGGCCAGGTTCTTTTGTTCTATTTGGTGCTGAAAGCGGCAAACAGGTTTTAGATAACGCAAAGGCTTTTATACCAAAAGCGGTATTAAAAATTAATAAGAATATTTTTAAAAATGTACCGGAAAATATTTTAAATCCGGTGCTTTGGCCTAAATCATGAAAAAAGCGGTTGTTATTATTCAAGCACGTATGGGCTCATCCCGTTTGCCCAATAAAGTATTGATGCCCCTGGCGGGGAAGCCTGTCCTCGAACATGTGGTACGCCGTTGCCAGCATGCTCGATTCGTGGATCGGGTGATCGTGGCAACAACGGTAGATTCTAAAGATCTTGATATTGTGAATTTCGTGAATGGCCTAGGGATTGATGTCTTTGAGGGATCAGTAAATGACGTCTTAGACAGGTATTATCAAACAGCAAAATTATTTAAAGCAGGACATATAGTACGTATTACGGCGGATTGTCCTACGATCGATCCTGATGTTATAGATCTAGTTGTTGAAGAATATTTTGAATCTGGCGTTGATTATGCTTCCAACACATTGGAAGAAACGTTTCCCGATGGAGAGGATGTTGAGGTTTTTAGTTTCGAAGTTTTGAGCCAGGCATGGAATGAAGCTAAATTACCCTCAGAAAGAGAGCATGTAACCCCGTATATTCGTAAGAATAATTCTTTTAAGAAAATTAACATATCTCATGACATCAATTGGGGGCATTGCCGCTGGACGTTAGATGAGCCTAAGGATTACCGGAAATTATCCGCCATTTTTGATGTGTTGTATCAGACAGATCCATATTTTCATATGAAGGATATTATGCGGTTTTTACAGGCCAATCCGGATATCGACAAAATTAACTCTGATATCAATCGTAATGAGGGGTATCAGAAATCATTGATCAATGATAATAGGTGAATGAAGTGTCAATATTCTTAGCGACCACAGCTCTGGAAGATTTTTGGGACTTATCTGGACCGATGGTCTTTTTGAGCGATGCCTGTACGCGTTACAGCCGCAAGGATGTGTGGCAAAAACTTTCACAAGAGGTCCTTCAGAATCCTCTTTTAGAACGTCCGAGATATTATAGCGAATACGAATATGTGCGATCTTTTTATGAGCGAATGTTACCTCAAATCGCTGAAATGCTCAATGAGATCCATGGCCAGAAATTTAGCAAGCGTTATTGGAGGATCGTTGTTGGGGTTTGGCTTTTTACTTTTATTCAGGCGCTTTATGAGAGATATAATTCAGTCAAAAACGCTTTAGAAAAGTATCCAGACTTGACGACCATTCTTTTGGATACTAAAGATTTTTTAAATTTGAGTGATACGAGGGATTTCGCCCTTAATATAACGGAAGATAGTTACAATCTTCAGCTTTATTCAAGGATCTTTACATTTTTAGGCAAGGAGTTTCCAAGGAGACGAATTATACGTTCGCTCCCTTTTCCTTCAAAAAAGGGAATAAAAAATAATTCTAGAGCCTTGAGTGGGTGGATTGGCCTTCAGCTTGCGAAATTTGCCCGAGTGATAGGACGACAGCCATTTATCCCGCGCCACGAAAATAAGATTTTATTCCTGATGGCTTGCAGGGGTGATCTTTGGTTTGATTTAAGCATTGATGAACAAGTTTCACTTTTACCTTTGGATAGGGGTATGCGCAAGGAACTGTTACGTATCAATATCAATGACCATGAATTTGAAAAACTATTTATATCGTGTCTTGAGCTTGAGTTACCCCAAATTTTTATTGAGGGTTATTCAGATTTTAAAAAGCAGGTGACTCAAAAATATCCGTTTAAACCCAAAGCGATATGGAGCGCTACGAGTTGGTGTTGGGATGAGTCTTTTAAGTTTTGGGCTGCCGCACAAGCAGAAGAAGGGACGATCTTGGCAGGTATGCAGCATGGGGGGAATTATGGAATGGACCTTATACATCCTCTCGAAGAGCATGAAATAGCTATATCTGCCAAATATTATTCATGGGGATGGGAAGATAGATCAAAAAGTAGTATTAGACCGATGCCAGTTACTAAATATATATGGTGTAAAAGACTTGGTGCGGATAATCATAAAAATGGGGTATTACTTGCGACATTGGCTTTTCCAAGATATTTTTATCGTTATAATAATTTTTCTAATATGGATTTTCAGGCCTATCTCAAGGGGCAACTACGTTTTGTGAGCCACTTGTCTTTAGAGCAAAAAGCCCAGACGAGAATAAGGCTTTTTAATGATGACTATGGATGGGATTGCCGTGAGAGGTGGGATGATTTTGATCCCCAGGTCCAATTGGAAGATTGGAGTACAAAGTTTTTTGATAGCATGAAAAATTGTCGTTTACATGTTTCGGACCACCTGTCTTCAACCTTTGTTGATGCGCTTGTCGTTGGTAAACCTACTATCCTTTTTTGGGATCCCGGAATTTTTAAAGTAAGGACCGGGGCAGAGGCTTATCTGGATGATTTGCGCCGTGCGGGCATTCTTTACGATACTCCGGAAAAAGCCGCTGCCGCTGTCGATCAGGTTTATGATGACGTAGAAAGTTGGTGGAACGAAGCACAAAGGCAAACGGTTATCACTAAATTTTGTCATCGATTTGCCAGGACATCACCTACCGCTTTAAAGGACTGGGCAGAAGAAATTAGTTTTTTGGCCCAAAGGGAGCGGCATGCCACTGGTTGATTCTTTTCGAAAACGTTATTTTTATAAAGCAGCCGCGAACGGCATTGCTGTCATTGCGAATGTGATAACACAAAGCATCATTCCGCGTGCCTTGGGTGCGGTTTGGTACGGTAATTTTTATTTTCTTACGGATTCATTCACTCAAGTCATGTCATTTTTGAATATGAACAGTTCGATTGCCTTTTATACCAAGCTTTCTAAGCGTCCGGATGAACGTAAACTAGTCCCTTTTTATTTTTTATTTATTGTGGCAGCGGTTTTAGTAGCATTCGTTGGTGTAGCATTGATCATATATGCGGGATTAGCAGGTCGCGTATGGTTGCATATTCCATTATGTTTCGTCTATGCAGCTTGTGGTCTGGCGGGCATAACGTGGTTGTTTAATTCCGTTAATGATATTGCTGACGCTCACGCCCTAACAGTAAATGCAGAAATAGCAAAAGTCCTGCAACGCCTTATTGGCCTGGGGCTTATTGCCGTATTGTTTTTCATGCATTGGCTCAACATGTCCAATATTTTTCAAGTACAGTATGTGTTGACCCTGATGGGATTGTTATTTTTAATAATAATCTTGGATAGGGCAGATAGGGGTTTTCAGGAAATGGGAATAAATTTTAAGGATATCAAAGTTTATTTAAGAGAATTTTATCAATATTCCAAACCTTTGATTTGGCGTACGTTTGTGGTATCAATACTTGTTATATTTGACCGCTGGTTCCTTCAACGTGAGGCTGGTGGCGCGCAACAAGGTTTTTATACCCTTTCATTTAAAGTGGAAGTTTTGTGTTTTGTGCTGGCAGGGGCCATGACGCAGTTGATCATGAGGGAATTTTCCATTGCCCATCAAAACAATGATCTTGGGCGTATGGGACATTTATTCCGTCGTAATATCCCATTGATGTATGGACTGACGACCATTATATGCTGTTTTGTTGCTGTTAACGCCGACAAAGTGGCGCTTATCATGGGTGGGCATGAATTTAAAGGTTTGGCGGCAAGCTTACCGGTGATGATCATGGCATTTTATCCCATGCATCAGACCTATGGGCAATTGAGCAATGTTGTGTTTTTTGCAACTGACCAGACAAAGATTTACGCGACTATTACAATGGCGTCGATGATCATTGGGCTTCCATTTACATATTTTTTGATAGCCTCGCCTTTGCATCATGGTTTGGGTGCCGGTGCTGTTGGACTGGCTGTAAAGATGGTCTCATTAAGTATTGTAACGAATAATGTATTGTTATGGTTCAATACAAGGTATTTAAAATTGTCCTTTCCATGGTTTGTGTGGCATCAATTGATATGTTTTGCAGTATTCTTTGGGATAGCTTTTTTGGTGACTTATACTTCCGATCATTGGTTCATGGCTCAGGCACACATTATTTGTAAGATCATGGTTTCAAGTACAGTATATTTGACATTTATCGGCTTGGTCATCTATATTTATCCGGTGCTTTTTGGGATTGATCGCGTAATTTTGAGGAATATATTTATCAAGGGAAAAGTATTGTGAAAAATAAAATTGACTTTCAAGCAGAGACAGATCAAAACATCCAATTGAAAGACGATCCTAAGCTTTTGAACCTAATGCTCAGGGACTCAAAAGATCAGGATACAAAATACAGACCAGGCCCATACTGGATTTCCCAGACTGAAAATGCAGTAAATGAAATAAAAAGATGTGGCTTGGCAGATTTTAGGGGGTCTTCAAATCTTATAGGTTTAAGTTATGCTGACAATTTGTTCATAGATAGTCGCGACAGGTTTAATCATGGATTGAAGAGACTTGCCCGGTGGATAACAAGGGTACAACCGTTTAGCAAGATTTTCGAACCCCAATTACGATGGACTGAATCATATGCCAATCAAAGTATCGTTTATGCCCAGGAAATACTTAATTTAAAAGAGAAAACCAGAAATCTCCTTAAAAAATACACCGTTCCGTATTCACTTTTAGGCCATTGTTTAAATATGGCTGAAATTGATGGTCACAAGTATTCCACACACTATTTAAACCTTCTTGAGCAGCATGACAATATTGCCTCACGAATTAAATTTAATGATGTTTGTTCAATCTTTGAAATAGGAGGAGGATTTGGGACTAATATACATTTATTACTGGAGAATTATAAAAATATAAGAAAGGTTTTATATCTTGATATCCCGCCTAATCTTTATGTCGGGACACAATATTTAAAAGCTTTTTACGGTTCAGCAGTTCTTGATTATAGGACATTGAGACAATTGGAATCAATAAAGTTTTCTGCGAGTGATGATCTGGAAATTCTTTGCATAGCGCCGTGGCAAATTGAGAAATTTAAGAGTGGGGCTGATATATTAATGAACTCGCATTCTTTTGTTGAAATGCCTTCCCAAGTGGTTCAGAATTATGTCGAAAAATTCGAAGGATTCCTTGGTTCAAAAGATTCAGCGGTAGCACTGACAACATACGATGATATTGATCTAAATACTACTTTTCATCCAAAAGAACTTTTGACATTCTTTAAAAATAGGGAATTCGATTACTACGAAGTAGAAACACTGCTTGATTCATCCAAGAAGAATTTATATTTTGTGTCACCCGGTAAATTGGCGTTTTAAATGGAGGGAAAATAATGCAAAACAAATTTTTGGAAAAAGGCGATATTTATCTAAGGGCGCCGCAGGCGCAGGATCTGGAAGGTCCCTGGTTTGAGTGGTTCAATGACCCTGTTGTCACCAAATATCAAAACAAGGGGATATTCCCTAACACGCTGGAAAAACAGAAGGCCTATCTTGCTTCCTTAGAAAATAGCTGTGGCGATGTTATTTTCGCGATCATTGACAAGAAAACGGATAAACATATCGGTTGTGTCGGCCTGCACCATATAGAGTGGGTCCACCGGACCGCTGAATTGGGGATCGTTATCGGAGATAAGGATTTCTGGGGAAAAGGCTATGGGAAATTAGCCTGGAATTTAGTTACTTGTTACGCCTTCGAGACCCTTAATCTGCACCGGGTCTATGTTAAAATATTCAAAGATAATGCCTCCTCCATAAAAGCCGCCAAAGCTTCCGGATTTAAGGAGGAAGGGAAGTTAAGGGATGCGTATTTTAAGAACGGGAAATATCTATCCGCGGTCATGATGTCCGTATTAGAAGGTGAGTATAAAAAGATATGATTGAAGTCAAAAAAGGATTGAAGAATATCACACGTGCGCCGTCCAATACCGAAGCGCGCATTGGCAAGGTCATGCGTTTGGACCATAATGAACGCACAACCTCCCTGCCGCAGGAAGTATTGGATGCCGTTTGGAAGACGATAACCCCGGAAGAAGTGGTGGCTTATCCCGCCCTGGAATCAACTTATAAGAAATTAGCCGGTTTTGCCGGTGTTTCGCGTGAACAATTATTGATGACCTATGGGTCAGACACCGCCATAAGGATGGTCTTTGATACCTTCCTTAATGAAGGGGACGAAGTTGTATTTTTGCAGCCTACCTATGGGATGTTTTCAGTTTATACGGATATGTTTGGAGGGAAAAAAATATCTGTGGAATATGATCCGGATTTCTCCCTTCCGGTGGAACGAATCCTGTCTAAAATGAACCCTAAAACCAAACTGGTGATCATCGCCAACCCCAATCACACGGGGACGGTCATGGCGGATAAGGATATTGAAACTGTCATCCGCCGGGGAAGCGAGCTTAATTGCCTGGTCGTGGTTGATGAAGCGTACCATCATTTTTATCCGGGTACTGTTGCCCCGTTGATCGCCCGTTATGATAATTTGATCGTCATACGTACTTTTTCAAAAGCTTTTGGCATTGCTCCTTTACGCGCGGGGTATTTAATAAGCCAGGCTGGCAATATACAGAATTTGATCAAGGTCAAATTGACCTATGATGTCACGAGCGTGACGGCTAAATTCATAGAATATTTTTTAGATCACCCCCAGATCATGCAGACCTACGTGCGGGAAGTAGAGGAAGGCAAAGCCCTGATAAAAAGAGAATGCATCAAATTAGGCTGGAGAATGCTGCCCTCGGTCACAAATTTTGTATTCATACAACTGCCGACGGGTATTGATGCAGCCCGTTTGGTAAAAAGCCTGGAAGCCCGGGATGTTTGGATCAAGGGCCCGTTTAAAGGGGTGCCAGTGGATGGCTTGATCCGTATCACGGTGGGAGATGCGCCTCAAATGAAAAAGCTTTTTGAGATCATCAACACGTTGGAGCTATATGCTGGAAAAAAATAAAAAGATCGTTACCGTGATCCCCGCGCGCATGGCCTCAAGCCGTTTTTACGGCAAACCTTTGGTCAAGATCCTGGGCAAGGAAATGCTGCAATGGGTCTATGAAATTTGCGCCGGGTCAAAACTATTAAAGGATGTTTATGTGGCCACCGATCATCCGGATATTGAGAATTTTTGTATAGCTAAGAAAATGCGTTATATGATGACCTCTCCTGACCATAAGAATTGTTCGGAGCGCTCCAATGAAGTAAGTGAGAAATTGGGGGCTGATTATGTGGTTGAAGTGCAGGGGGATGAGCCGGCACTTTCTCCCCAGGATGTGGATGCATTTGTTGAAGCGGCTTTTGCCCACCAGGATTTTGATATTGTGACACAGTACGCAGAAATACCCTTGGAAGAGGCGCAGTATCCGCATAATGTGAAGATCATCAAAGGCTCAGGCGACAGGGCTTTGTTTTTTTCCCGTAGCGTGATCCCGCATAATTTTAAGAACAGGGAAGTTAAATACATCAAACATGTCGGGCTTTACTTGTGGAAAGCTTCAGCGATCCGCCGTTTTTCCCAGACACCTAAGTGTGAATTGGAGAACATAGAAGACACCCATATGTTAAGGCTTATCGATCACGGGTTTGATGTGAAACTTGTCAAGTCGATAAGAACAGCTTACGGGGTGGACGTTCCGGAAGATGTTCCGGTAGTTGAGGCGTATTTAAAAAGCAAGGGTATGGATAAATGAAAAAGCAGTTACGCGTTGGTATTGCCGGTTACGGCGTTGTGGGTAAGATCCGTCATAAGTTCATTGATGAGCATCCCAGGATGCGCGTCACCGCTATCTGTGATCAGGAGTTTGCCTCAACGGCTAAAAAGTTAAATACAGTCCGCTGTTTGAAGAATTATAAGGAATTACTTCAGGAACCGTTGGATGTTCTTTTTGTCTGCTTGCCCAATTATTTGTCCCCGGAAGTGACAATTGCCGGTTTGAATAAAGGGTTGCATGTCTTTTGTGAGAAGCCGCCGGGAAAGGATGTGGCCGACATCGAGCGCGTCATGGCGTGTGAAAAGAAACATCCCCGTCAGAAATTGATGTATGGATTTAATCATCGGTATCATCAATCAGTACGCAAAGCATTGAAGATCATCCGCAGCGGGAAATTGGGGAAGATCATTAATTTACGGGGGGTCTATGGCAAGTCCAAGATCATCCGTTTTGATTCTGACTGGAGGACAAAACGGTCCATGGCAGGCGGCGGGATCCTTTTGGACCAGGGCATTCATATGATCGACCTGATGCGCCTTTTTGCCGGTGAGTTTACCGAAGTCCACAGTTTTATTTCAAATACATTTTGGCATCATGATGTGGAAGATAACGCCTATGCGCTGATGCGGACCAAAGAGGGGGTTGTCGCACAGCTGCACTCGTCCGCCACGCAATGGAGGCATTCATTCAATCTGGTGGTGAACCTTTCCAAAGGCTCCATTATCCTTTCAGGTATTTTATCGAGTACCAAGAGTTACGGCGCCGAGACGATCACCATCGTTCACGCTAAAGATAAGGATGCAGGGGATCCGTATGAAGAGATGATCCGCTACAATGAGGATAATTCCTGGCATGATGAGATCTTTGATTTTGCCCATGCTGTTTGTGAAGATAAGAGGATCAAACAGGGCAGCAGTAAGGAAGCGTTGGCAACGATGAAAATGATCTATAGGATCTATGACGCGGACCCGCAATGGAATAAAACAAGAGGATAAGAGGATATGAGCAATATCGAGAAAATGATCGATGAACAAAAGGATTTTAGATCCTTCGCCAGGGCCTACACTCAATATTTATCCAAACTCCTTTCGGAATTAGACCTTAACGCATTGGAACGCGTTGTCAAAGAATTGGAAGACACCAGAAAGAACAAGACCACGGTTTTTATCATTGGAAACGGTGGGTCAGCGGCAACAGCCTCACATATGGTCAATGACTTGGGCTTAGGGGTGCGCGCCCATATCGAGCCGTCGCTCAAAGCTTTTTCACTAACGGATAATGTGGCTGTTTTGACAGCGTTAGCGAATGATGTGGGCTATGAACAGATATTCTTACGGCAGCTTCAATTATATTTCCGCCCAGGGGACAAGCTGTTGGTGATTTCTGCCAGCGGGAACTCTCCTAATTTGATCGTTGCTGCCGAATGGGTCCGAAAGCAGGGAGGGAAGGTCATAGGATTATTGGGTTTTGACGGAGGCAAGCTTAAAGGTATTTGCGATGTACCTTTGGTTATCACAACTCCCAAGGGGGAATACGGCCCCGTTGAAGATGTACATATGATGTTAGACCACCTGATCTATACCTGGCTTTGGGGTAAGATCAGAAAAGAGGCAGGCGTATGAGATTTGATTTTACCGGTAAAACCGTCCTGATCACCGGGGCGACCCGCGGTCTCGGCAAACAGTTTGCTGATGATTTTTCTTCCTTAGGGGCCGATCTATTGTTAACGGGGACTGATAAGAAAACGACTGATGCGTTGAACAAGGCGGCGTTACAACAGGGATTAAAAAGGAAATATTTTTGCGTTGATTTTACAGATCGAAAGAAAGTAGATGGGTTCTTAAAAGTGATCGGGAAAACCAGGAAAATCGATGTTTGCGTGAACAACGCGGGGATCAATCATATCGATCTTCTGGAAGAGACCAAAGAAAAGGATTGGGATGATATTGTCAAGGTGAACTTAAAAGGTCCGTATTTATTGACCCGTGCTGTCGCCGGAATGATGAAAAAGAGCCGTTATGGGCGGATCATCAACATCGGCTCGATCTTCGGCACTGTCAGCAGGCCCAAGCGTTCCATTTATTCCGTAACGAAATCCGGTATCCATGGGTTTACAGTGGCGGTGTCCAATGAACTGGCGCCTTACGGGATCCTGGTCAATACGGTTTCTCCCGGATTCGTGCTGACGGACCTGACGCGAAAGAACCTCAGCGAAAAAGAGAGGCGCCAGTTGGCCGGACAGATCCCTGTTGGCAGATTAGCTGTCCCTGAAGATATTTCCCGTATGGTTGTTTTTCTATCCAGCGATCTTAACACCTATCTCACCGGCAAGAATATCATCATTGACGGGGGATTTATTGATGCCTGAGAAGTTTGAGATCAAGTCTGGTTTAAGGAACTATGAGGTTTGCTGGGTCAAGGATTGTGTCGCCGCGATCGGTGATCAACGCAGCTCCAGGAGTTTTTTGGTTATTGACGAAGATCTTCCGACAAGTGGGAAGATCAGTAAACTATTCTCAAAGGACCGTGTCATCCGTCTTAAAGCGGATGAGAAGACCAAGACTTTCGACAGTTGTTCTGAGCTGATCCGCCAGCTGGTTGACCGGAATGTCCGTCGTAACGAAATTATTTTTGCCGTTGGCGGAGGCGTCATAGAAGATGTGGTCGCGTTTGTCAGCACTGTTCTTTTTCGCGGAGTAGAATGGGTATTTATCCCAACGACCCTGCTGGCCCAGGCGGACAGCTGTATCGGGAGTAAAAGTTCTATCAATTTTGGCGTTTATAAGAATTTGTTAGGGTCCTTCTATCCGCCAAGCAAGGTTTTGATCGCTCCCAATTTTTTAAATACATTGCCTGCTGATGAATTAAGATCCGGAATGGGGGAGATCCTGCATTTTTATCTCGTAGCCGGGGAAGTCAAAATGGCGTCTCAATTAAAGAAGCAACATAGGGAACTATTGAAAGATCCAAGTGGTTTTAAGCCTTATATCCTTGCCAGTTTGAAGATCAAAAAGAGCGTCATTCAACGGGATGAATTTGACAAGGGTGAGAGGAACCTTTTTAATTATGGACACACCTTTGGCCATGCGATAGAAAGCGTGACAAATTACCGGATCAATCACGGCCAGGCGGTGACAATGGGGATGGATATCGCCAATTTTATATCATGGCGAAGAGGGCATATTAAAGAGGAAGTCTTTAACTATTTGCATGGATTGATCGCGTTCAATTTACCGGAGTTTCGTTTGGATCCGAAAAATTGGGCTAAGTACCTTCAGGCGCTCTCAAAAGACAAAAAGAATGTTGGTAAAAGTTTGGGATGTATTTTAACCCGTAGGCCCGGCAAGATGTTCAAGGCCCAGTTACCTTTAGATCAAAGGCTTGGAAAAGACATTCTTTCTTATTTTGATTAAATTCTAAACAGGTGTCATGGATACAAAGAAGAAATTAGCGATCGTCTTTTCCGGGACAAGTCCGGCGGAATTGAAGGTTCTTTTTAAAGCTAAGCCTGTCAAATGGGTATATTGCGGCAATGATTTTATCAAATGCCGTCAATTTATCAGGGATCTGGGGCCGGATTTTGAATATCAGGATGTCATCCGCGAATATTTTGAGATTGCCCAAGAGTTGGATTTGGATTATGTAAAATGGGTCAATGAAGCGGATGCTAAGTACGGCTCTTTGACAGAATGGTGGTTTGGGTCTTTATCTTCACGCAATGAAGAACAGAGCCGGTTGTTTCGTTATGCTTGTTACCTGGAACTTTTAAAGAAAATAGCATCTGATCCTCAAAGGAAGCCTGACATGGTCGTGGTGCCCTCGCGCGGCGTGGCACAGACTGTACGTTTATGGGCCCTGCGGGAAGGATATGATGTCCAAATGGTCGGAGAGGGGAAAGCCCAGGTCCGCTTTCTGGCCAAGATGATCCATACTTTTTTGCGCTGGGGAAAGTTCGTTGTCATCATGCTGTCGCGTTGCCTGGCTGCAAAGATCATTGTTCCCAGAAAAGCAGCTGCTTCTCAAAAGAAATTTGATCTTGTTGTAACGACCATAGTCCATGATGATGACTTATCACAGCAAGGGGTTTTTACTGACAGGCATTTTCCTGCATTATATGAGTACTTGCGAAAGCAGGGGGTCAAGCTCGCTGTTACGCCGTTATTTTACATTTTTGGCTTTAATTATTTTTCATTGTAC
>Ga0265322_10000179_pt1 | contig 29156 bp, 32 predicted proteins | sample 41222metaG_FD_193584 | JGI IMG/M metagenome (GOLD analysis project Ga0265322, IMG submission 193584) | Rhizosphere microbial communities from Carex aquatilis grown in University of Washington, Seatle, WA, United States - 4-12-22 metaG | ecosystem: Host-associated > Plants > Roots > Rhizosphere...
GCGGCAACTGGATCCCCATCACCCGCCGCACGACGCTTTGAGGCGGCCGTAGGTGGTTTCGCCCAGCCAACAAATTCAACATGGGCTGCCTTGATAATCTTTTCACGTCTGCTTTCAAAGCGATCCCGCCGTATGGGTTCATCCTCCTTTTCGTGAAATTCGGTATCACTCATGAGCTGCTCAATGATGAATCGTGTCTTATTCACATCGTCAAGCGTTTTGCATCCCGTAAAGACTGCTTTCCCCGTATCAAAGAGAAGAACGCGCGAATTGCATTTGCACGACTTGTTCTTCTTCTTTTTTTGACACGTGCATTCACTCTTGGGGCGTAGCCAGGCCAATAGTTTGAGTCCCGGAAATAGCTCGGGATTCCAGTTTGAAAGGTCAGCAAGCATTTCTGCCAATCGTTTCAAGTCGGGACGGTACCCAATGTCAAAATTGGATACAATATTGGTAACGCGCCAATCGCGAAATTGGGTGCGATTTGCAAGTGTGTACTGGCCGAGAATTCCTAACAATTGTGAGCAATGATTATGTTGGGAACAAAATCACTCACCCTGATCAGAATATATGCTTGGTACACTTTCAATCATTCTTCTATATCTTTGACAGGCACAGAGAGAATGATTTTTTGAGTGTGCTCCCACCACAACAATTTTTCCCGAACGAAACGCTAAACAGGTAGTTGTGGATATTGGATCCTTTACCCTAAGAATTGCTGCTGCAAATTTTTTGGGTGCATACTTGACTAGCCCACCATAATAGGCGGCAATTGATTCCAGACATATTGTCTCACCCTCATTGAGGAGTTTGACAGTACCCACAATGTTGTTAATACGTAACGCATTTCCACATGTAGCAAGAGGTTCAATCGTGCCCAAAATGGTTGCAAAATTTATCTTTGACATGCTCACATATTTTGCACTGATTTATCTTGGCTCACCCGTGTGGCTCAATTCAATTGCGGCAATTGGTCAACTATGCTATGTATGGTATATTGTCAAGCGTCGCCTCTTTCTTTTATCAGTGGATGATCAGCTACTAATGCATTGTACTCTTTACATGTCCTGGATCCTAGCAATGGCACTATTGCGAACAGTACCACCAGACCTGCTATCTTTTATCACGGAATCACTAGTGGAAACGATATCATTGGACAAGGGTATTTGCAAAGGAAACCTCTATGCGTCTTTATGGTACCTAGCATTGCTAATCGCCTATATATGGCATCTACTGCAACTATATTACACTTTTACTCACAAGAAGCAATTGGTCCCTGAAGTGAAGAAATTCCAAAATTTACCACCAAAATTTGTAAAATGAAAGGGGGTCTGTTAAATGAGGCTTTAAAGGTATACGAACTAATGCAACGTGTGATTGCACAAGTTTCTCAATGGAAGGATCCTGTACCATTACACACGTGCGTCGATAATATTGATATGCAAACTACACTGATTAAAAACTTTATGCGTAATACACAGTTTATGCAGAGGCTACAGCCGACCACATATATGATAATTTACATGTCATATACTGATTACATGTCCATCGATAGCGTTGATGTAGCCGAGAGACTTTTACAAAAGTCTGCAATTATTGTATCAAAGGACTTTTTTGACGAGGTATGTCAAAACGATATTGGTCACGCAACATCCATGAGAGAATTGATCAAAAGCGAAAATAGGGATGAACCTACACGTGTCATTGGTATTACAAAAGTATTTTGTACGCCTGATCTTGATGTCCGAAAAAGTTTATTTGCCATTAGAACAGAAGAAGATATGACTAGATTTGACTTTGAGGCATTTAAGCGGATGACTTTACAGAAATTTCCAGGCATGTCGAATAAGCAATTATCTGAAATGTGGCGTATTGTTGAACAAACTCGCAAAGATCCCAATTTTTACAGGGCTATTTTTGGTGATAATTATCAAGTGCCAGAAGAATTTGTGCAGGACGTAAATTTAAGTATGCGTACATGTTTTAATTGTAATCGCCGCAATATCAAACTAGACATGTGTTCTGGTTGTAACAATGCATGGTATTGCAACAGAGAGTGTCAATGTATGCATTGGAAAGAACACAAGAAAATCTGTTTTCAATCCAAAAAATGAACAAGGGGTGTTTCTTTTGCAAACTTTCGACCGACCCCCAGTTGGATTGGAACTGTCGCCATTGCGCTACAACGTACCACTTTGTATGTGATAAACAACGCAACCAAACAGATCAAGATGGTTCTGTTGATGCTCCGTACACATGTGTGCATTGCAACACTGTAATGAATGACACAACGGTTGGGTATTGGGCAGTAGGAACATATGAAGTAGACAGAAAACATAGCGTGCTTGATGTGGCATATATCTATAGGGGCGTTGTTGTTGTTGTGCAGCCGTACTGGTCAGAAAACGACAATATGACAGCGTTTATTGGAGCACAATGTCCTCGCAAGTTTGACGAGTACATTGGTAAAAACTTTGATGCTATTGTCAATCGATTAAAGGAAATAAAGATATGGAGGGGATTTCTTTAAACATTTTTAATCATGATTGCTTTTCTTGCAGCAATTGCCTTTCGAATGGTATCCTGTGTACCTTTACCCTTTTGGCTAGGAAATGCAACGACGTGAGTGCATGCGGCGACAATATCTGTATTTCTTAGTATGCCAGCTGCTTTGCCATACTTTTTCCAGTCTGGCCTGAGTATCTGAATAGGTATCGCGTGACCTTTTGCCCATTTCTCCGCCATTGCGTCGGCACCAGTTGCGCCACCAGAAACTACCATTGTCGGGATACCATAGCGCACGATAAACTCTTCCATTGTATTCTTAAAGAGGGCCCAATCGGTAAACTTGCGATACCCAACAATTGCAACAATCCGTTTGACATCCAATTCTTCTTGGGCATTGGGTGGTTGACACTCCTTCATTGATGCAGACCCTACAGAGATTATAAGAGATTCGGCTACATCGACGCTTCTCGCAAACAAAATCTGTGCTCTTTGTATCTAGGATCACACATTGACAGTGGGAACATGTTTGCGGCGGCGGCTCTTTCCTCTGGAGTTCCCTTGATTCTTCACTCGTAGTAACGTCTGATAAACTTTGGACGTCACTATGCACCCTCTTCATATTTTTAATAAAATGTTTACTGAGTAATTCGAATCTTCATATTAACAATCTTTGAGACATAACTTGGCTCAATACTATATAATTCTACCACTGACGCTTGTGTTTCTCCATTATCGCAGCGTTTACGAATATCAAGTATTGTCTCGAACGGGTATTCGAGTAGCTGGGTCCCATGTTCATATTTATCAGCCGCGTTTTCTTTTTTTGTTTTAAACGTGAGATGTTCAGAATTGACACATAATGATTGACCACACTCGTGAGCAGCATCCAAATCTGGGAGACGTACGTAATTATTGCCGATGGTGCATGCTACAATGTGAGCTCCGATACCTCGTCGATTAATGTATGTTTGTGGGTACCCAGAATCAACAGTTCGAATCCAAAGTCGACAATACGATCCATTATACGAGTGTGTCGTATCAATTCGTACATATTTTAAATTTTTAAATTTTGCTTGTGCAGCATCCAATTGTTTTCTTGTCCATGGGATTTCTTTTACCAGTGCTCTATTGATACTTTTCTGCTTGTTCTTTTTCGCTCGTTTTTCTTCAGAATTATTGCCATTTGCATCTGGTAAATGTGCCCAACTATTCTCTTGATCGATATTCTTAACAATGGCTGGCGATACACCAAATCGCTTAGCGCGATCTTGTCTTGTTCCTTGTCCTTTGCTCAACTTGATAGCTCGTGCAACTTTTTCCGTAATCTTTGCCATAGGATTCTTTTCACCTTTTAAAAGTCCATTCTTTGACATGTCTTCACCATTTTGTCCTTTCGTTGCGAGATACAAATGAGACGGCTCACAACAACTTTTGTTGTTACATTTATGTGCACACTCAACCGGTTCACCCTTGTCGTTTTTTTCTGGAAGTGATAGTACACCCAAAAATATCATAAGAGCCACTCGATGCGTCAGTTCGCTTTTTAAATTGAAACTAATCTGTCCATACCCATTTTTAGTGGCCCCCTTGTAAATTATTCGACAAGGCTTAGTTAATCCTTTTCCCTCTGGGGCGGATTCATATTTTGATCTTTCTGAAAGACGTGCATCTGTATTTGCAAGGTACGTATCAATTTTTTTTTGTATATCACCTTCTTCCTCTCGGTCACGTTTTCCCTCTGAGTTTTTCTCCATTATTAGGTTTGTATTTTGAAAATTCTCTATTTAGTGATAATTTTCTATTTAGGAGAGATAATTTTCCTGATATAAAAATGCTCCTACTGCTTGTATTGTGTGCTACATCGCTTGGCCTGTTTAACATTAGAACATCTCCCAGATGGCGACCTTCGTGGATGGTGCCCGTACATGAGACGGATTGTACATTTGAACGTGCCGATAGCTATCAGTGCTTAAAGAAATATGTCGATGTGAATCCCAAGGATGATCAGATTACCAAACAGGAAATTGATGAGGCAATTGCAGAGTATCTGCCGCTCTACTTGAAGCCGGTCCTATGGTAAGTGTGCATTTGTTTCGTCGCTGCGCTCCTCACAAATGCATAGGTGGGTCGGTACAGATCGCGTCATGACAGACTGTGACGTTGACAAGAATGGTGTCATTACTCCCAGGGACTGGGAAATGAGCAGCAAGACGTGTTTTCCAATCAAGGAGTCGCAGTGTACAGTACAATGGTTTTGCGAGCGAATTGAAGCTGCTGCCGCAGCAAATCAAAAATGATAATCTATATAAGTATCCCATTGAATGAAAATTGAAAAATGTCTGTCCCTGCTCCGGTGACGCCTCAGCCCGCTGTGGTACCGGCGACCCCCGCTCTGCCTACTCCAGCGGCTGTGGTACCACCACCAAAGCCAACGGTGCCGCCAAAGGTGGTGTATCGACCTAGATTATCACAGCAACCAAAAGCGGAACCACCTGTGCCCGATCAGCCAGTGCGCAAAAAGACAGTATCTACAGACTACAATATGACGCAAATTGGGCAAACGATGATCACGTCCATTCTTTTTATTATAGCCATTATATTGGGAGGTCTTGCAATATGGTTTGGAACAACTGCGTTGAATCAAAACACGGTGCAGGATTCTCGTATTGCTGCATTGAATGCTACGGATATGATGTTGATTACCGATATTTCAAGCATAAATGCGTCGCTGATTCTCGTCAATTCGACTCTACAGGGAGAAATTGACATTTTGGAAGCAGCGTTAAATATCACAAACAGTTCAATTTTGAGAACAATTAACAATGTCTCGGCTGTAATGCAAAATATTAATTTGAATAGTCAGACACCGGGAACATTGACGATTAATTCTCCAGGCATTGGAAACATTGATTTTTACGTAAACGCAGTCACATCGGTTACATTGAATCTACCCGTGTCAATTCTTTCAGTGGTAGGTTCGCCAATTGCCGGAGGTGCAGGTATTATTACCGCGTCTCTTGTAACACAGGCGCCAAACACGGTATGGGCAGGTCCACCTTCAGGTGGTGCTGCCGCACCTACCTTTCGTGCTCTAGTTTCTACCGATATTCCGAGCGCACTATCACTATCTATGCTCGGAATATCTGGTACGACACTATTAGGTACAAATACGACATGTATTGCACCACTACTGCCATCGTGCTATGATATTTCAAATCAGGCATGTCTTGGTGGCGCCCTTTCTGCAAATTGTATTCCATCATCACTTCATTTGCATAATTTGTTGGTAGATAACTTGGTTGTTATTAATGGTTCGGTTTCAACTACATTTGTCAATTCTTCAATCTTTGGAGATGTTACTGTGAATGGGACCTTATCGTGCAGTGGAAACGGAACAATAAGTAATGGATGTCTCAATTTGGGAGGATATACATGCCCAGTGGGTGTTCCATTGGCAGATTCGTGTATTCCTGCGTCGCTTTCATTTCTTAATATGGACGTAACCAATAATTTGACAGTTAATGCGGTCACGTGTGCAGGGGGTGCCCTTGCAGATACGTGTATTCCCCCTAGATTGAAGACAATCAATGGAATTGCACCAACAGTGTCTCCAGCATTGGATTTTTCAATTTTGGGCACAACCAATCAAGTAATTGTAACTCCTGGAACATCGACAATTACACTTTCTACACCTCAGAACATTCATACTGGAGCGACTCCGACGTTTGCGTCGCAAACATTGTCTGCTACGTTAAATCAGCTTACATTGGGAACGTTGAATACGGTGACTATTAGTGCAACTACTCCTAGTTCGTCTCGAACGTATACTATTCCCGATGCTGGCGCTTCTGCCAATTTTGTCTTGGATAGTGGAGGTGCATTGACAATTACAAATGTTGGATCAATTGGAGATGCTCTTATACTAACAAGTGGCACTACGGCTGCATGGGAAACAGTGAGTCTAGGAAATACTACAGTAACTCCTGGATCATATGGCAGTGCAACTCAAGTGGGTACATTTACGGTTAATGCGCAGGGTAAATTGACTGCAGCAGCAAATGTTGCAATATCTGGTACGCCTCCCGGTGGGGCAGCGGGTGGTGATTTGAGTGGAACATATCCAAATCCTACAGTGTCAAAGATTACAGGTGTTCCTGTGAGTGTTTCTGCTTCTGGCAATATAGTAACTCAAACATATAACAACGTGGGTAATGTACAGTACATTCAAAGATCTGACTTACAACTTGCATCGGATCCTGATACACTTTACATTTACACAATACCCGGAGGGGCTGTTGGTGTAATTTATATACAGCTTTCCCTTGTTGCGTTTGACATTTCTGCTTCACCGACAGACAATGGAAGCTTTACTGGATTGTTTAGTTGTCGTATTGCTCTAAATGGAGGTACGTGGAATGTGAAGAACACTGCATATCAATTGCAATCTGGTGATGGTACATTGTATGGAGCAAATATTCTTTGTTCGGTTGTGGGTGGAACAACTATTCACATTGAAAAGGATATGGTAGGTGCATCGCCTCCTACAACGCGATGGACATTTAATGGATTCATACAATACGGAACATATTAAATCAAACAATGATAGAGGGAAAATTTCAAATTGCACAAACACTTGCTTCATTGACATGTGTCATTGTTGTTGTTGTAATGGCAATACAACAACATGGGACATCAACGGTGCATATCACTGACCGTAGCACCAATATCAGAACAAATATGGTTCGCAGTAATAATGTCAGTACAATTGAATCGTTTGAACAATCCAATATACTTGTTCAATCTGATCCCGATATACTTTTTCGATATTCTATTCCTTCTGGAAATGTCGGAGCAGTATTTATCAATGCTTTTGTTCTTGGATCAGACGTATCATCTTTGCCTGTTGATCAAGGTACGCTTTATGCAATTGTTAGTGGGTTAGCCGCGCGGTCCGGTGACACATATACGTTAAAGCAGAGTTCAACACAATTACTACAAGGTGATGGCACAATGTCTGGAACGACGCTTACATGGAGCATAGTCAATGGAAATAAGCTTTATCTGACCAAGGATTTGGTGGGAACATTTACCACTCGATGGACGTTAAAAGGAATAGCAGAATACACGACATTTTAAAACCAAAATGCAAAGGGTCCCGATATTGTTTTTTTGCATCTCGTATGCACAACAAGTTGCAATCATACCAATTACTAAAAGATCAACGTTTGGTCTCCATACACATCAAATTACATGGGAAAGACCGCTACTTGATCCATACCACATTCGAACAAATGCAACATCACTTACTATTCCATCAACTGGCATATGGCATATTCATTTTACAATGACGTTAACATTTGCAAATCCGTCTTTTTTTCAATACTTTATTAATGGTCGCTTAGTGGCCACACGTGGAACAGATCCTACAGGTTACGGTCTAGCATACATTAGCGAATCGCTATTTTTACAATTATTAGAAAATGATGTATTTAGCTTAACCATTGCATGTGGACCTATCAATCCGTGTGGGAACATGGATAGTACACGGCTTGCTGGATCTAATCATGTCGTGTTTATAAAAATATGAGTAAAGAAGAAGGGTCTTGGACCTACGAGTGTGAAGACTGTCAAGAGTTGGCACTCATCAAGGGGCGGTGTGAAGAATACAGAATAAAGACAATTGAGCTCAAGAAGAAGCTAAAAGAGGCAAATCAGCTGATTGACAAACTTCAACAGTTGAACAAGGCCAACAATGTGGCGGCAAAGGAGGATTTGAGAAAGCTTGAACGGGTGGCCAATGATCAAAAGGCAATCATTGACAACTTTAGACTAATGCTCAAACTGGGAAGAATACAGTAAATAAAATCTATAATAATCTTCAGAAAAGCAAATTGAAATGAAAAAAAAAATGTCTGCTCCTCCGGCGGTTGTTACTCCGTCGCCAGTGCCGGCTCCGCCGGTGCCGGCAGCAACTGTTCCAAAAGTGACACAGCGACCAAAATTGTCACAACCACCACCGTCACCGTCTTCGTATCGACCAAAAATGACGTCAACAGCATATGGATCATCAGGCATGATTGGTCAAATACTTGTAACGACCATTCTCTTGGTTTCTACGCTAATTATGGCATCATTGGCCATTTGGTTTGGAACAACTGCACTGAATCAAAATACGGTTTAGGATACTCGTATTGCGCAGCTAAATGCTACAGATATGGTTCTGAGTTCAGACATTCAAACTGTAAATTCGACGCTAATCACTGTCAATTCAACTTTGCAAAGCGAAATTGATGTAATTTTGGCTGCATTGAATCTTACAAATAGCTCGTGTATAGATACTATTAACAATGTTCCGGGTATTGCCCGCAATATCAATTTTACAAGCCAGATATTTGGTACGTTGACTATTAATTCGCCAGGAACTGGATTTATTGATCTATATGTTGCTGCTGTAACATCGGTTGCTACGGGAACCGGACTCACTGGTGGACCAATTACGACTACTGGGACCATTTCCTTGGCAAATACTGCAGTGACACCTGGTTCATACACTGTAGCATCCATTACTGTTGATGCACAGGGTAGAATTACTGCAGCTTCGAGTGGTTCAGCAGGATCTGGTACTGTGACCAATGTTGCTACTGGAACTGGTTTGACTGGTGGACCCATTACGACTACCGGGACAGTTTCCCTTGCAGATACGTCTGTAACACCTGGCGCTTACACGTATGGATCGTTTACAGTGGATCAACAGGGACGTTTGACTGCTGCGTCCAGTGGTACCTCGCCCGTGACATCAATTTCAACGGGAACTGGATTAACTGGTGGACCCATTACTGGAAGTGGTACCATTTCTCTTGCAAATACTGCTGTGACTCCCGGTGCGTATACACTAGCGTCCATTACAGTTGATGCACAGGGTCGAATTACTGCAGCTTCCAGTGGATCTGCTGGAAGTGGATCTGTAACAAATGTTGCAACTGGAACTGGGTTAACTGGTGGACCCATTACAACTACAGGAACCATTTCATTGGCAAATACTGCAGTTACACCTGGCTCATACACATATGGCGCATTTACAGTGGATCAACAGGGACGATTGACTGCTGCATCCAGTGGAACAGCTCCAGTGACATCAATTTCAACGGGAACTGGTCTCACTGGTGGCCCCATTACATCTACTGGTACAATTTCTCTTGCAAATACTGCAGTTACAGCTGGATCCTATACGCTTGCATCCATTACAGTAGACGCACAGGGGACGTATTACTGCTGCATCAAGTGGATCTGCAGGATCAGGAACTGTCACCAATGTCGCTACGGGAACTGGATTGACTGGTGGTCCCATTACTACTACTGGAACAGTTTCTCTCGCTGATACCACTGTTACTCCTGGGTCCTATACCTATGGTGCATTTACAGTGGATCAACAAGGGAGATTGACTGCTGCATCCAGTGGAACAGCTCCTGTGACATCAATTTCAACGGGAACTGGATTAACTGGTGGTCCCATTACTGGAAGTGGTACCATTTCACTCGCAAACACTGCAGTCACAGCTGGTTCCTATACTCTTGCTTCCATTACAGTAGACGCACAGGGGCGTATTACTGCTGCATCGAGTGGATCTGCAGGATCAGGAACTGTGACAAATGTCGCTACGGGAACTGGGTTAACAGGTGGTCCCATTACTACTACAGGAACAGTTTCTCTCGCTGATACAGCTGTTACTCCTGGGTCCTATACCTATGGTGCATTTACAGTAGATCAACAAGGGAGATTGACTGCTGCATCCAGTGGAACAGCTCCCGTGACATCAATTTCAACTGGAACGGGATTAACTGGAGGACCCATTACTAGCACTGGAACAATTTCTCTCGCAAACACTGCAGTTACAGCTGGATCATATACGCTTGCATCCATTACAGTAGATGCACAAGGTCGCATTACTGCTGCGTCGAGTGGTTCTGCAGGATCTGGAACTGTGACAAATATTGCTACTGGAACTGGGTTAACTGGTGGTCCCATTACTACTACGGGAACTATTGCCCTTGCAAATACTGCGGTTACAGCTGGTTCCTATACATTTGCGTCAATTACAGTGGATGCACAAGGACGATTGACCGCGGCATCTAGCGGAACCGTAACTACACCATCACTATCCTATGCAATTATTCCAGTATCGACTGCATATCAAACTTCAATGCCATCACCTTCAGGCCGGTATAACGTGACTTGGGATACTGCAATTTATGATCCACACGGAATTCGCACTAGTTCTACAGTACTTACGATTCCATCAACAGGATTGTGGGAAATTAGATTTGGAATGTCGTATGGTTTTTTTGCCAGCACCGATTGTACTCAGTATTATTATCGCAATGGTGGAATAATTGCAACACGTGGCATGCCAGATGTAACTGGCGAGTGTTATATTAACGATATTGTATTTAGCACTCTAACAGCTGGCGATGTAATACATGTGGAGTTTTCATCGGCTGGGTCAGGAGCAACGTCAACTCCGCGATATTCGGCCAATGACAATATTGTCTTGATACAACTAAGCGCGTAAAGGGCCTCATCAAATGAACGTGATAAATATTGTCATTTTTATCTTGTTTCTTCTCACTCTCTGTGGAATCATTGTGTGGCTCATACATCCTTCAGACTGGGTTCCCCCACTCATTATTTTATTTCTTTTGATCGTGGGGTACATTTTGTATATCGTTATTGACAAGAATTTTCAAAATCCGCATGGAGGTGTCACATTTTAAGGTTTCTCAAGAGACATACAATCAAACGGTGCAACTCTCTCGCAAATGGCTGGGACTGATCACAAAGTACCAACGCGACGCAGCTACCGAGTTGTCACAAATTTATCAAGCACTCACTGGTACCATTGTGGATGAGGATACAGTGTCAGACGCTTATGGTATTTTGCATTCGTCAGAGCACGTTTATATTTATCGATTTGGCCAAATCCACTATGGCAATGATTGCAACCCATGGCCAATTGGTGACAAGACCCTGTGGCCATGGGTTGCAGCGGCACGCGAGCCACCACGGATGGTTAGAGACGTATGGAATCTAATTTTTGCAAAGTTGGCACCGTATGATATATTGGCATGTGGCAAAGTGTGTCGACAGCTTCGCGATTATGCACATGATACACGTGCGTGGAAAAAGTTTGCACCATTATCGACAGATTGGCGATTCTTTTCATCATTAAGTACGCAAGACGAGCCTACAATTGTGTGTCAATTTATCAAGATTCTTTGTGTTCCGTACAATTATGGTAACGGCAATGTTGTAAAATCAATGACAGACGATTATGGTCACAGATACCAAATTGGCCAGTTTTATTTGCTAAAGGGATATAGAAAACGAACATATAGCTTTCACACTAATGGGACGCTTGGAACAAAAAAGTGGGCCGCCTCGGTAATGCGTGAAATGCTGGTCAAATTTTTAAAAGGGTGCCACGGAGATTACAAGAGATTTTCGCATTCTTATTCGCCTTGCAAGGATTGGGAAATGTTTACTCTGCCTTTACTTCCATGATTCCAACTTTTGGTTGACCCGGAAGAATGGATAGATAGGTCACTTGGATAATACAGGTTACATTGGGCACAAAGGCATCATTTTTGCGATTGTGCATTTCGTCAAACAGTGGCTTGGGTAGTTGGCATTCTACCCTAGTGTCGATAAAGCGCGTTTTGTGAACATCATCATAAATTGTAGTCTTGAAAAAGAGCTGTGCGCGCTTTGCAAAATCATGCCCAATATAGTAGGTTTCCGACTTGGCGTTCTGATGGAAATCACCGTATTTTGGTGAAAGTCTCTTTTGATTCTGGATAATAAAATACACGAGTGGATGCGTAATATCGAGTATGAGCGGAGCCGAAGTAGGAGCCGACGATTCGTCCAATGCAGGAAGTGTCAAAGGTTCCATTCCTGTACCCATGATAACTTCTTCCATTCCAGCATACGCTTGCAATTCCGAATCACATAGACGCGGCCGGTACAGTATTCTATCATTTCCAGTTACGGGGCCGCTAAATTTTGGTGGACACAAGATGAGCAGGGAGCCCAAATCATCAATGTGAGGCACATCCTTATTGAGGTTTGATCCTACAAAAAGATTGGACACATTGATGCGTAGTTCGTGGTTGGTTTCATTGTCAATATAGAGAACATAGATGCCAATGATAATTACAGAATGCTCTTCATCTCGCTGAGAAATGAGTTCACTAAATGGATTGATTGCACGCTTCCCACCGTCAAAAAGAAGATATGTTTCTCCCGGTACGACGACGCCGCGCAATTTAAAGGTTTTTTGATGTTCTTGCACTTTGGGATTGCTAAAACGATTAACATAGTAATCTTGGCGACTGCTAAAATTTTGTCCCATTTCGGAACGAAAATTTCCACCACCCGTTAGTTAAGCACATTGGGTACTAAGTGTAAACAATGCTAACATAGGCCACATTGGCTACCATATCTTTGAAAATTTAGCCTACGTGGCCTATGTTAGATGTGTTTACACTTAGTACCCAATGTGCTTAACTAACGGGCGGTGTAAATTTTCGTTCCGAAAATTCACTAGAATCGCATTGCGCGCCAATTTATTCTTGTCATTGTCTTTCCACTAATACGCGCAGCAGCATTTTCAATAATGCTCACGGGAGACTTGATATAGAACAAGTAGTGGCGACCAATGGATGCTGTAATGTGCCACAATGAGTGTGTTGCCCAATATGTCGGAGGATACGCAGTTTGTACGGAAAATAGCATAACCGATCCACCAATAAGACTCAAGCCAAGTGTCATAAAGTACCAATCATATGCTGGTACACCCCACACAAACCAGTAAAAAATGTCAATAAGAAGCATGGCTCCAACAATTGCTGCCTGCACATAGAGTTGACCGCTTCCAACGGTTCCCAAAAGGATATAGAGTACAAGCATGCCAATGAAAAATAGCAGCCATTCTATCCATCGGTAGCGTTTCTTGAAATCAATCAGGTAAAGACCACAATCGATAATCATGAGCTGTGCAAAGAAAAAATCTAGATAATACAGCATACTAAATGAAAATAAGCATGCGCCCGAGTAGTCACATAGGTGATAAAGCGCAGATACAAACGCTTCGGTAAAGTAAATAAAGGTTCTAAAAATTCTACCAAATCGCCAAGCTGTATACGCTGGAAGTAAGAGGGCCACGTTTGAAATTACAGTAACAACACCAGCAGCGGTCATGGGTCAATCGATTTCTTCGCCCTTTTCAAACGCACCCTCAATCAATCAATTAATTGAAACGGGACAATGGGAAATGGTACTAGATTGTGTGGGCAGCGATTCTATAATCAATGTAAATCTTGAATCAGATGCAAATAGTAACCCGTTCAAACACAAATATATAGTCAAATATAATACAATGATTCCGCCAAATTGTATCATGGCGGTAATTTTCCCGCTTCACCCAGACAGTGGGAAGCGAATCTTGTGGACAGTCGGTGATCTTTCTGCATTGTCACGAGAGATTAACGATCGTATCAAGGAATCCAACCGTGACGGTGGAAAATCTCAAATTATTATTACATCTGGTGACAAGTTCTATCGCTTTACCGGCAATAGTGGTACACTGTATCTCATTTGGGCAGAACGAATCAATCAAATTACCGTCAACAACCAGGAGCGGCTCATTGCTGAAGATATTCCACTGCTCGTCGAGTTGGATCGCAAATGGAAGTACCGTAGCTTCTTTGTCTTTGGTAACAAGGAAGTCACTTCATTGGCAGATGTGCAACAGTTTGAACCGATTCAGTATCCCATCTTTTGCTGTGAAACGGATCCACGAGAGGAACTGGTTCGAAGGGTGCATACGGTATCCAACTCGCAGGCTGATCAAGCTACTAGCGAATTGGTAGTGGTAAATCCACTAAATCAAGTAAAACCTCCGTTTGAATAGGGAATTTTCGGAACGAAAATTTCCACCGCTCGCTAGCTCAGTCCAACTAACATAGACCACGTAGGCTAAATTGTTTGAAGACATTGTAGCCAAAGTGGCCTACGTACACATTGATGGTGGGAATTTTCGTTCCGAAAATTCCCAAATGAAACGGGCGGCGTCTTTTGAAAAATTGGTCGAAGAATGCAAGCGTCTGCGAGAGATGCTTGAACACTACAAGGCAGAAACTTGCATACACTGCAAGAATCCAGTCATTGAGCTCGGACCAGAGTGTACACTTTGCGGACAAGTCCTCTTTTGCGATGAATGGTGCACAGAGGAGAACAAGCGCTGCGATAGCGGAAAAGACCATGGTCACGGGAGTTTTCTATGTGAAAAGTGTGCGGTAAAGTGCCCACAGTGCCCAGTGTACCATTGTGGTGACTGTGGATGTAGCACACACGGTGGAGGCGTTACTTATTAAATTTATTCAAATACTCTTTGCATGCCTTTACGTAATTGTCTGATGCTTTTTTGTCAATGGTAACCTTCCCACACTTGGTTACTTTAACCACTTTGGTTGACAATTCATGCAACCTCTGTCTTTCTTCTTCACACTTGCGCCACTCTTCATCCATAGGAAATTTTTGGAACAAAAATTCCCTAAAGCGGCACCCGTGGCATGTGCTTTTTGCAAAAGTACAAATTTTGAAAAATGTCACTAATGCCATTCATGCTCAGTGGCTCGGTCACTACAGCATGTGATACTGCCGATTGGCCACATACGTGGCATGTACAGTAGAACACGCGCTCTTTTGACCGGCATGTATCACACTTGTACTCACTTCCCTTCCATCCAGTCCATTCATACTTGTGAAAGGCACCACACTCGGGACAGTGCATGTAACTAGGCAATGTTAGCATAGCAAACATATCAAACAATGCTCACTTACCGAGTGTCTCTCCCCCAAATCAACATGAAACCTCGCAAATCAATACAGAGAACGGGGTTGTCTTTGCAGGGCATAAAATTGAAATCTTTGCGCTGCTTTCTCGCTTGTTTCTTGACTCGCTCATACTCTGAAAAGGCAAAATCGTCCGTATTGTAGGATTGCACCTTTTTGTGACTCTTTGCACATACGTAAACTTTGCGAACAGCGTCATAAGCAATATCTTCATGTCCATAGCAGGATGGACCCAAAAGAGTCTTGATTTTGCCACAGCAAATTGTGAAAAAAACATTGTATGCAGTCATTGGTAGTGCTTGTCCAGGGTACAATACGTAACGCGTCGACATCATTGCTACATCAATCTTTTCCACCTGCTTATCGAGTAAAAGCGCAAAATCTACTCCATCCAAAATGTGAAGCACATGAAAGAACCAACTGATAATTTTGAATTCAATTCCCGTATCAAAAAGAGCAATAATATGCTCAAATTCCTTTGGTTTGGCACTATTGTTAAAGTAAATATCAATCAGCTTCACAATCATTGCAAGGGGAAATTCGGTAATTCCGCCATATTCGGGTAGTCGCATGATTGACAGGGTCAATGGATCAATCCACATGTCCTTTGGTACGTGAATAAGAATATTGAGTAGATTGGTCTTGATATCATTTGGAATTTCATACTTGAGCGAAGAAACGACGAATTGAGCGATAAATTTTGACTGTGACGGAATACCCAATTGAGGTGGTAGAGGGGGAGTCGCCGCGCTTCCCCCGAGGTGAAGCGTCCATTCATCAAGTTCCTTGAATAATTGCTTCTCCAGTCCATCCATGAGGTTTCCTAGTACCGTGTCCACCACATTTGATTTACGATAACGGTACACCTTGTTCTTCACTGCCTTGAGCGTCTCTCTTGGTACTGCAAAAACATCGCGCGCATCAATTTGAGACTCTCTCCGAATAACAGATGCCATTGATATTGTTTCCTCGGTAAATAGTTTCCAATCCAGGCAGCCGCTAATTGCTTCTTGATAGTGGTGTTGACCCTGCACAATCATGAGGAGCCATAGGCGGAACGCTGTGAAGACAATGTAGCATCCCTTATCGTTTTCCTTGTTAAAAGTATCTGCATTTTGAGGTGTCTTAAAGCTTTTGCGCGCCAAAGTTTCCTTGAGTACCTCGCGATCTCCTACCAATTTGGTGATTGCAAGCAATTTTTGCAAATCAAAGCATCGTTCGCGGTTGCGCGTAATGTACTCTGGGTATGTATCAATTAGCATGCAGTAGAATAGTGATGAGAATAATTTCCAAAAGGCAGTATCATTGGTAACAGTCTTATCAGTGGTATCAATGAGCGTACGGCGAGCTCCAGCAAACGGTAGAGACTTTTGAATAAATTTTCCCAGTGGAAACGTTGGTACCAATTGTTCTCCCCAAAGGGGAATGGATGAGAGGACGTGAAATGCGTCGGGTAGATCGTAGCCGGTAAAACAACGAGAGTCGTAGGGGAATAGAAGTTGCGAAGCAAATTGCGCCGCCCCCGTTCCCCCTGCCGCCGCTGCCGCCACTACATCCAAAAAGCAGCAATGATAAAACCACAAGTGATCTCGCACATTCATATCCGTTTCCTCCCGATGTAAATCTCTGCATTGCACCATAATGGATAGACACGCAGTGATAAAGTGATTATCTGGCTGATTTAGCCAATATCCCGCATCTTGCAAATGTTTTAAATTTGCAGACTTGACGTCATTTGGTCGCCAGATGAATTGCGGAAAGCGCTGCTCCAATATCTCCAATGGATAGGAACGCACCTGAATTCGAGTAGTATCAATTTTGATGAGATTACGATCCTCATCAAATCTACTTTTTCCCAATTTTTGATATAGTGAACACACTAGTTGAATGGTGATACATTCATCGCTCGGATCATCGAGAGAATCGAGATATCGAATAACTGGGATATGGGCATTCATGAATTGAGTTGCCTTGACGTGTTTTAAATTTTCCGAATATTCCAATAGTGCATATGTACAATTGATTCGAATCCATACAGTTGCCCAATACGTGTAGTTTTTGACTAATGCCGCATTATCTGGCATTTTAAACCGAGGCGTCCAAGCGGGAGGATTGGTGGAACTGGCGGCGGAAGCGGTGTGGTCTTTCGCGTAAATTCCACACAGATGCTCCACTTCCATCGATTTACCCTTGCAAATTTCACTAAAGAGCATCAAGAGAGGAGTGGTTGGGGCCGCCGAGACTTTTTTCAAAATTTCAGTCAGTTTGATCTTTGACCATTCAATAGACTCGTTAAAAATATAGGAAGATATGAGACGATGATGTCGTTTTTTCGTAAATTCCCCAAACAATGCTTCTTCAATTGTCGGAATGACAAATTGACTTGTGGTGGTCCAAAAGGGCATAATTGGGTGATGGTACTCACCCTCTCCTACTGGATGATGCAGGAGAACCCTATCGGACTTGATCACATTGTTTGGGAAAGCCGAAAAACCATGACGTCGCTCTCAATCCATCCTTTGCACCCATTTTTCAATACTGTTGGCGTATAATTGTGACAATTGTAGAGAGGGAATGGTCCAAAGATACCCTGAACGTTTTTGTCACCCATTAATGTCTTGTCCAATCGGTATTCTCCCTCAACATCCACCTGCACCATAAAGTGATGAATTTGAAATACGCGCGTATCGTCGCGCTTTCGATTCAGTGACTCAAAATAAAGACGATTGGTATAGTAGAGATGGCACAAGTAGCACCAAGTAGATCCAGCGACTGGTAGTGCGCGAATTTTAAATTTGCCCAATCGTTCGCTTTCGCACATTGTATTAGTGCATTCCATTTCACCGCTCAGTGGAGTTCTCATGAATCCCATAATGTAATCGCGCGTCAATACATCCATCAATGGAAATTTGAGAGTCTTTGAATTGATAATGCTCTCTTGGCTCGATTTGTACCACAAAGGTTTCTCCTTGAGCTCTGCAATGTATGCCCACACTTTTTGCATTGGAGGCAATTGTCGCACATAGGCATCTCCCAAGCGACCAGTTTCCTCTAATCTGCGAACAAATATTACATCTCGCTGATCTTTGCTATCTAGCGCATAATCCTGTAGAGAACGAATAGGAAGCTGCACCACTGCTGCTGCTGCCGTCGCCGTCGCTGCCACTTTTTGCTTTTTTTTCTTGCGAGGTCCGACCGCCGGTGGCTGGGCTGCCAGAGGCGGCGGCATGGCCAAAATTTCCACTGCACCAACTACATCTACTGGTGGAGGGTCTCCGCGCGGCGGTGGATCTACCCTCTTTTTCCGATCATACTCCTTTTTGACTGTATCAAAAAAATTTTCTCCGCTCATGGAGACAAATTTAGTGTCCAAGGTCAATTCATTTCTATATGGTTTGTTGGGAAAACGCAAAAGGCGGATCCTCATATTGACTAGATGGTTGTCACAGAGTAATGGATCTGTGGTTGGTACATCCATACAAGAGACAATGAAGCGTTTCATGGATTTGATGCTCTATGAACCGATACGCATTCATCTTTTCAATGATGGAATTCGTATATTTGATGCGGCAGAATTGTTTATTTACTATAGTTGGATGTTTTCAAGTGAATTGGAAGTAATCAAGGAGTTCTACTTGAATCGATTGGATTACTTTAAGACGCGGAATTTCTATGTAAATGATACGATTCATTTCTATGGAATGAGTGGAGATATTCAATTGCCAATTGAAAATCGTCGCGAATTGGTGCGAGATTATGTGGGGCTATTTTGCTCGTTGAACAAGGATGTTTACCTCGTCAATTATGTCCTACTATACACGTGTCAGCAAATGTTGCTAAGAAAGGGGGGTGCAGATGTGTTTATTGTGAATTTACATCATGCACTTCAAGGTCGAATTGAAATGAAGAATTTACTGTGTCGGTAGAGAATCTACTTAATTCTACTCAATATTGTGTCGGCGTCATCGGTGTACCATATGGTAAAGTACGGAAAAAGACCGTACAGACTATCACTTAATTCCAATCGTGTAGTATATCGCAAAACACACATCCGAGTAACTGGTCGCACGACGATAATGTCATTATTGTAATAAAGTACACATCGATAATCGTTTGTTGTTTCCAAACGAATGCATCTACGTTCTTCGAATCTGTTCGTGCTCTTTTTGCACAACTCGTCTCCTGGGTACATTACATCACCAGGATACAGTGAATGAAACGTTGCGAATGTTGCGCTGGTAAATGTTGTACCATTAACGCAGTTCAATCGTTTGGGCTTTGCTGTTGCTCACTTTCGAGTCTTTAATCCGTGCAATTTGATGCCGTTGGTCTCATACTTGACGACAACGGGAGGAATATACACTGCTCGTGGCTCTGGCGGAGGCGGCGCGGGCTGCACAGGTGCCGGACGAGCAGCCGCTGCTGCCGCTGCTGCAGCCAATTCTACCAGTGAGGGAAGTCCCATTACATCTTCGTCTTTAACTTCCATGGCAATTTCATCCACATCAGTTGGTTGCAAATGTTGATACTGTTCCAAATATGAAAGCCCGTACGCGTGTAAATCATACATTTTGATTCCAAATTTGATTAAATCAGTGGCTTTCCACGGCACCTTATTAGTTCCACCATATACACAAAGTGGTTCACATTTGTTTGGTGCAAAGCCAAGACCATATAATTCGCACAAATGTCGCCCATTGATTTCCAATTGCTGTACCATGTTTCCGAGAAGATGTGGATAATCTCGTAAATGCTCTGCATTACATTTGAGAGCAAAGAGCGCTTTACGCGCTCTGTCGATTCGAGTGGGGTCTCCAAAATCACGAAATACCTTTAGGTCCTCCCAAGTGTATCCAGCGTTGAGAAAATGTTCAAATTTAACACCGCTAGCAATTAGTCGCTGCAATCCATATCCCTTGTCGTCGCGAATCCAATCAAGAGGAACCTTTTCAGCAATCCATTTAAACGGTTCCTTTTTTGCCGAAAGTGCCACAGAAAATGAGTTGAAATACGAATCGGACAGCGGCTGTTGAACAAAATCCCTTCCATTGTGGGAATCGGGTTCTTCTTCAACATACCGCGGAACATTGGCATCTACGAGCCCCAAGCACCCTGGACACTTTTGAAAATTCTCGGGAAATTTTGAGAGACAGCGTGTATGCACCCAATGCTTGCATTCAATACGGAGAGCATACAATCCAGGAGACACTGTTTTTTGACACACTTGGCACTGCATTTTTTTTCTATTTATTCGTTTCAAGTATTTCTAGTCAAATTTTTCTAGAATGACACTCGGTTTTGTGACTCTTTCCTTTTTTGTTGATAGGCAGCGTGCAGCAGAAGATGAAATTCATGATTACGAAGAAGACGGTGATACGTTTGAGAGCATTCGAGCAGAGGCGCGTCGTCGTTTCCCAAATGAGCGCCTTGTCTCGGTGATTTACTATACTGGCAATGATCCTGTGGTGGATCTCATGGCTGAAGACGGCTTATTGACTGAATTGGCCAGAGAAATGGAAGGTCCCAATGGGCAGAGATATGGAGATGCGCGCGTGGATATTCACATGGCGTCATTTGGAAATGATGAAGAGTAAAGAGGGTCTGTTTTTAGAGATTGAGTCATCCAAGCCCGGGTCAATTTGGCACATTTACAAACCTGCCGGAAAAACCACGTTCTTGAGTGATTTGGGCAAACACCTTGAAAGCAAAGGACGTTTAGTATGTGTCCTAGGGAGTGGATTGAAAGAATTTCCCCGATTTGTCGAAGTGCAAGACAAGATTGGTGACAATATGGTGTTGCTCATTCAAGATTCTGAAAAATTCAAGTATGACCCATCCAATGTCATTGAACGTCACGGTGCATTATGTGTCAATACTACATCAAATCGATTTGGAGGTGATACGGAATATTATACTGGAAGAGGGCATTTTGTGCGTGAAATCACTAAATGAACGTGGAGATTTACTCTCACGAGAACACAACGGGTCCATTGTTTGAAAGGACAACAATGGACGTTGAAGAGACAACGTAAAACGACAGTCCAGTTCCAGCAGTGGCAGGCCAAGTGGCGACAGTCTGAGCACCTCCAGCAACCCAAACAGCTCCGCCACTGAGCGTCACCGTATGTGCGGCAGCTGTGGTAGAGATAATTGTAATGGTTTTTCCAATCATTGCGCCCAATTGAGCGGCAGAAAGGGTCATGGCGCGCGCACCCGTGCCAGCGAGGTACTGCACATTGTCTGCAGTAATTGCTCCATTTGCGGTCGCCGTAACAATGGTATAGTTGGTACGGCTCAGTGCAATGGCTCCCAGAATGAGTCCAACAATTGCTGCACCGGCAATGATAAAGGTCAGAAACGGAAGCCAATCAGTCGATCCATCGGCATTGCGAAACGGGTTCTTGTTGCCAATGCGGCGATTTTGGCGGAAGCAATTGCTCAGACATGGCTTTAGTAGTAGTGAAGCCGGATGAAAAACAATTTATAACATATGAAAGCTAAAATTTTGTTGCTGCTTTTGCTGCAGTTGGCAAGCTCCCAGTGGATGCTCCTCGATCAAGATTCTCCGCCGCTCTTGACCACTGATGCATCGGCAAAGCCAAACATGTCTGAAAGTTCTCCAATGTGGTCAAATGGGAGAAATCTGTATCTTCTCAATGATCAAATGTGGAAATATGAAATTAACGAGAAGCGGTGGCTATGGCAATGTCCAACGGGTATTACGGAGCGCAAGTATGCAGCCTATTGGACAATGAGAGGAATCTTTTACTTGTTTAGTGGGCTCAGTGATGGTGGCATTGTTTCCAATGACATGTGGACTTATGATCCCAAGAGTCGTGCCGTTCAACCCATTGGTGGAAATATGCCCACTGCACGCTATGGAGCCACATTTTGGACACATGAACAGAGTAATCGCCTCTACCTATTTGGTGGATTATCTGGTAATACGACATTGAGCGACCTGTACGCATTTGACGTCATTTCACGGACGTGGTCGCAAGTATCATATACTGGATCACCCGATTTATTACCTTTTGCATCGGCAACGCTTTTCGGTAGCAGCAATGTCTACTTGTATTCAAATGATCGCCTATGGAGGCTTGATCTATCAACAAATATTTGGAGCCAAGTGACTGTTAATGGAGGAATTAATCCACCGGGTCCAGTGAGAATGCATCACATCTTGTGGTCAGATGGTTCATCAGTGTTCCTGTACGGCGGAGAATCTGGATCCAAGCTCTTTGGCGACTTGTGGCAATGCGCAATCGACTCTACTAGTGGAGCGTGCACCTGGACGCATCTTACCGAAAAGATTCTACCACCGGCACGTAGCTCGCCATCCTACACTGTTGACATTTATGGTTCCCTCTTTATCAACAGTGGCGGAGACGCCGAGTACAATGACCTTTGGGGATATGGCCAAATTAGCGAACTCTCTTTACTGGAAAAGTTGGAAAACGGATTGCAATCATCCATCTTGTGGGCATTTACTGCTGCTGTCCTTGCCGGCTTCGTTCTTTTGCTAATCCTTGGTGTACTCTTGTACGTTTGTATCCTACGCTGTATTTCTGCAAAGAAGAACCATGGACATACACCATTGATCATGACCAGGATCGGAAAAAATGGGGAGGAATTTGTAAATCTGTGACATTTTCAAATAAACGACTCAATTCCTGGCTACACAGCTTTGCATGTACAAACCAATCTATTGGTCTTCTCCATTTTTCATGTACAAACTGTCGGCAGCAAAAACGAATGGTATCATCTAACCGTTGCGCATAGTCTTCCGTGTCTATCAAATACTGCAACAGCAAGCGCCGCAAATCTTTAATAGGACACAGTATCTGTAGACACAATGAAAATGCATGCCTCTGCTGAATACATTGAGCTCGAAATGTGTTATATGATGCGGCAATATTATTATATAGTAATACATTAATTCTATTTGTCTCAAATGTGTGTCGCTTTAATGTACTTGAAACGGTTGATAGCAATAATGCATCTATTTTATCTCTATTCATTTTACATTGAATCAATGTATATATGTCTACATCGTTTTCTTCAAGATAATATGATAATCGTCTGTTTAGTAAACTATCATTATTCAAAAAACCAAACTCCATAATGGAGGGTCGGATTTTAGAAATTTACAACAAGGCCAAATTGCGAAAGCGGCAACGTGAAGAAGCAGAAAAGGCACAGAATGATGCAGTGGTGCAGGAGCAGATTGGTCACGTTGGAAGATTGACATTTAATACCGCACATCACTCCAAATCATGAGCGATCCCAACAATATAAAACCTGCTAAACCAGTTGCCGCTAGGAAAAAGGTTGAAATACCATCAAAGCCAAAAATGGCTGCAACGATAGCAATGAAAAGAAAGACTACAAAGAATATCACACTATAAAAGGCTCCAGTCTTTCCAGATTCAATGTATGCAGCATTATTCTTGCGCGTTTCGAGTAGCTCGCGGTGTTTACGATCAATGATATTCTGTTGAATTTGACGTTTCTGTTCATCAGTCAAGACGTCATAAATTTCTTGCTCCATTAGTCACAAAAATGTTTATTTGAACATTCCCTGCTACATAATCCAGATTGCCCACAATCTCCACATAAATAGGTTGAAATCTGTTTGCATGTTATACATGTCATTATAGTATCTACGTGTTTAAATTCAATATTAACATTGCGTTGTTCCCAGAAAAATCCCCGTCCAATACGCTCGTCAAATTGTTCAAGTTTATACACTGTAATCTTTGGTACATCTGCAACACTACAAATAAATATATACATTTCCATATCGCTTTGAAGTTTAGTCATTGAATATCCTAGTAATATACGTTTCAATATTAACGTTGTATTGATGCTATAATGTGTAGCTTTTGTTATAGTACTTTTTTTTGATTCAAAATTAAATTCCTTTCTAACATCATCCATATATATTATCGATTTTAACGGTGGAAGAAAATTTTCAGCTGCAACAATATCGTTTTCCCATCGTACATTTATGTTTGATAGAATAATATACGGAGCTAATAAGATAGTATTTGATTTTAAATCGATAACTGGCATTTTTGTATCTACCATCGTATGTGATGATATACTCATATAATAATTATATTCACGATCAAGATCATCTAATCTTTCTCGTTCTATTTTGGTCAATATTTTCTTTCGTTTTAATTCATGCCGTGCAATAATATCTTCTTCGTCAAGAAAATTTTTAATTTTGGTGTCTCTTGTATAAAATAAAAAGGACATTTTTTTATTTATTAAATTGCAACGGATGTATACTCACTTTCCTCTAATTAAATCGAGCGCGCTTACTTTTGCCCGCTTGAGTTCTGGTTCTGGAGCGGCTTGTGCCCGCTTCCAAAAGTGTCGCTTGTACACTTCATCCAATGGTGGATCGTGGCGCATGGCGACAATGTTGGTAATGGTACTTGTGGCACCATCGTATCCATAGTAGCTCTTTCCATCCACTACTTTGAATGGATCAATGTAAATGTTGCGAAATGCATTTGCCCAATAGTTTACATTCCAATCAATCTGCGAAGACCACCGATAAATGATTACTTCATCGGGTAGTCGCTTTTTCGGATTCTTTTGATCTGCGCTCGCCTTGACAAGCATTTCATAGGTGGATCCCTTTTTTCGGCCAAACTTGTTGGTATAGCACGCTTCGGTAAATACGCGAAATAGATCGCGATCAATAACAATACGTCGCTCAATTGACGGATCGCCCACGTTGGGATAGTATTGCACCAAATGAGAGTATTGATTTACACCCTCAAAAAAGGTGTCCCAAATGCCATAGACACGCAAATCACCCGTCTTTTCGTTGATTTTGCCCTTGAGACCAATTCCGTAACCAAATTCGCCATTGAAAAAATCGGATCCGCTCAATATAATGAGGAAAACCATGGATGCAATGGGAGATTGAAGCGCACGCAGCTGTGGGTGCGTATTGAGCTCTCTGCACATTTTTGTCAGATTAATGTACTGAAACTTGTACTGCGATGATCCCAATGCAGATAATTTGGACTTTTTGCTCTCACTCTTTAGCGGAAGACATAACCAATGCTCCTTGAGCGTCGTCTCGGGACCCTTGATATCTTCAAGTGCACGAAGTAGGCCAATGCTAATTGCATCACCGTCATTGATGAAATAGACGTGTTTGGGAATAGATCCGTCGATTCCAGCCCCAAAGAATTGCGAAAAGAAGAAGATACTGTTATCTCCCTCGTGAATCGTATTGTACATGGCTGGCACTTCTTCTCTGCGAGGTTCCATACGTTCTCCTCTTGCATTGATGCGTCCTTCAAATACGTAGACCTTGTTGAGAATCTCCATATCATAGGTGCGAGCCGCTTCTTCGGGCCATGGTGCCAATTGAATGCGCTGGGCAAAAATGTCTGCTCTTCTAGAAGTGGGAGCAAAGCCCTCGTTGAATTTCACCTCATCCACCACCTTGGTGTAAAACGGTAGGCCGCTGATATAGAGCATTCGACCAATTGGTGGTTCCCACTTGATCAATTCATTAGTGAGCAATGGGTACAGCTCATAAAAGAGGTTGCGAGAATCACTTGCAAATCGCGACCAATCGTTGCGAATACTAGGAAGGAGAGGATCATATTCGGTTCCCAAATGGGGACCTTCCTCAAACCACAAGATTTGGTCATTAATGCAACCTCTGTCGCATTTGGGATCAAAAAAGGAAGCGTCTGCAGTTCTACCATATGGTAGCTCTGGAGCCACTGCTTGGCACTGCTTGCATCGTCGTTCATATCGCTTTTCGTGACATACAATCTTTTTCACGACAGGAGAAGCCTTATCAAAGCAAGCAACGGCAACTGGTGCCTTGTCCGTCAACTTGACCAATTGATTTAGAAAATAATTGATTAATTGCCGATGATTTTCAATGTATCCATCCCCTTCTTGCTTGGGTGGATAATGCTTCATTGGTGGCTGACCTTTGGTAAATTGCATGCAATCGCACGATAATAGAGATACACCGGCCGGTGCAATATATGTAAAACATGTTGGAAACATTTTCTCAATTTCATCCTTGACAATTGTCTTTAGTGTCATCGCAACCCCTCTTCTCTTTCCAGAATTTGTTGAGCGACAAGTTTTAACCGATGTGGACTACATTGTAGCGGCATGTTTGTTTCAATGTGCACAAAACCGTATTCGGTATATTCAAGCCAAATCTGTTTACCTTGGCGTATTGTACGTGCTTCCAAGTCAAATATAGGAAAAGTCAGCGATTGACCATATATCAGCATATCGTATAAAAACACACATGCGGGCTTTTTGACAAACCATTCATACCATCTACCACTATACTGACCCGACAAGCAGTAAAATTGTTTCCACAGTGGCATATTAGCAAATGGATTTGGACAATCCTTTAATTTAGTTTTGTATACAGAGATCCATTTTTCATAGAGTATATCCATTCGACATACAGCGTGAAATTTTTTGCAAACTGAAGAACATGCTACAATGTCTTGCACCGTTGTCAATTGTCGAAATACACTTATCCAAATGTCTCTTGGTGATTTTTGATAGAGTTCTTCATCGCAACGCTTTAACCAGGCACCACGTTCTGGACCATTGGTCAAATCACCAATAACACCCACATTGCGTGTAAAACCAATCGTGTGTTGATTCCACGTATGTAGTTCCAAGTATTCTCCGTATTTCAACCATTCCCAAGATGATCCTCCGTCCCAAAAGAATTTTGCCCACCATGCTTTATCTTCATCAGATGCTTGCATCATATAATCAAGAAACTCATTGCACTTGTGCTGTTGAAATGTAAATTCACGTCGGCGTTTAGAAGCCCCTTCTGCCATTTTTGAATATAAGTAGCTTCTTCTTCTCTCTCTCCCACAAATAAATCATGGCAAATAGATTGCGGCTGCTTGCCAACAAGACGGCGGCGGCTGGAGGAGGAGGAGAAGACAAATCGGCGGATGAGATTGCTCGGCGGTATCGATCTACTCGGAATATCATCATTTCAATTGCCGCATTTGCACTTGTAATATCAATTGCGTTTGCAGTTTTGGCTGGGTTTGCATATGGCGAAGCCTATCGGTATTCTTCTCCATTGGCGCTCTATGTCAATCAGCAAATGCCGTCAAGTCCGTATATTTTTCACATTGGTGGATCGGCGCTACCGGTGGCACTGACTCTGCCAAATGACCTGACTCCATATATTGGCCGAATCTATAGAATTTGGTCAATTTCGCCGCAAGTGCATACTCTGACGATACAAGGCGCAGGAACAACTTTTGACGGCGTAAATACAGTGGCTACTTGGGGCGGTGCAATTGGTGATGGGCTAATGTTTGAAATTTTGCAGGCAAACAGAATTGTGCTAATCTCGGTCAACAATGTGAATTTTTCATGATTGAAAATAAATTTGTCTGTTCCATACTATAAATCTTTTTGTCCCTGCCCGACTGTACAAATTTTTTTGGCTTTGATGTCCAACACGCCGTACCAATCCATGGCTACGCCGAAAAGTGGCCTCCGTGCAGTCAGTGACCCTGTCTACAATGGCCCCCGCTTCAAGGATGTGGACGCTACCAATGCTATGGACATGGCATGGGCAATTTTCCTGGGCCCGCTGCGCACAATTGGCTCACTCTTCTCGCTGACGACACTCTTTGCAATGCTGCTTGTGTTCCTCGGTTGCCTCACGTATGGGCTTGTGTTTATCTTTGCTCAGGCCAACTCGCTCGCTGCTGGTACGGATGCCTTTATTCGCAGCTTTTTGCTCGGTCTCGTCGGCGCTTCGCTGCTGTACGTTACGAGCAGCTGGACATATTGGTAAGAAGATTTTTCACAGTTTGCATGCCTAACTTTTGCCTCAGGGATGATCTGCCGACCATCCTTTACCCCGCTCACTCGATTGCATTGATTGGAACGACTCTGACCAAGCACCGCGCCTACTCTTTTGGTCTGGTGCAGGCACTCATGTATGGTCTGTTTCAATTTGGCGGTTTCCTGGCTGCTGGTGGTATCCTCAAGGGATTTGGTGTGACTAGCGGTGCCACTGCCAGCACTACACTGATGAACTTTGCCGCCACCAATGTCAACACCTATGTCATGTATTGGTTTGGATGCTCAGTCATTGCATTTTCATTTGTGTACAACCGCCTGTTCAAGCAGGAGAGCGAGACCCCGTTGGCCACTGCTAATCGCACCGCTGCAGTGACTGCTATTGCCATTTTTGCAATGACTGTTGCCTTTTTCAGCCTGGGACTGAACTCGTACAGCTCTGCCATTTATGCCGCGCAGGCCATTGTTGCCAATGGCGTGTGGCCCGCTCAGTTTGTGGGTGATACCGTTAACTCGCAGGCCTTTTTCGTTTGCGTCGATCTGCTGGCTGTTCCTGCCACTGTCTGGGTCGCCGTGATTATCTTTGTCCTTTTGCTCCAGGGAGTCGAGTACCTCGGAGCCACACCCCCGACCGAGTATGCCTACAGTACGCAGGACCCCGGTGCCCCGCAGTACAACCAGGAAAAGGTATCCTCCAACATGAGCACTAGCAGCCGTCTGAAGCAGCGCAATGCCATCATCGACGTTAATTACTAAAAGAGAATGAGAGATTGATCACCGACCATTTCGTACTTGTGCAAAACTTGTATATTTTTTGACACACCTAATCGTACTTGTGCAAAACTTGTATATTTTTTGACACATTTTAAAAAACGCAAAA
>Ga0265322_10000183_pt1 | contig 28822 bp, 21 predicted proteins | sample 41222metaG_FD_193584 | JGI IMG/M metagenome (GOLD analysis project Ga0265322, IMG submission 193584) | Rhizosphere microbial communities from Carex aquatilis grown in University of Washington, Seatle, WA, United States - 4-12-22 metaG | ecosystem: Host-associated > Plants > Roots > Rhizosphere...
CATGACCGCCACCAGGAGCATTTTCATCAATAAACTTATTCAATGGCATTTCATCTACTTGAAACATCTCTGTCTTCGGATCATATTGCATTGTATATGCTCCGGATACTAGATCATTTGCCTGTTTTCGTACATTTTTTAACATAGCATCAGTCATTCCAAAACGTTTATATTGATATGCTAATGATCCAAGACTTGGCTTCATTTCGATTAATTCATCGGCTTCTTTTTCTGGTAAATCAGTAATAGCAAAATTTCTTTCGTGGGCATATCCACCACCAACAATACCTTTTATAATCGGTAGTTTCAAAAGTTCAATAATATTGTTGTGATATTGTGGAGCAGGTTTTTGATTTCCGCGTCCTTTCATTTCACCCAAGTTTCCATCTTCGTGTAATATGAATGTCAAGCAAGGTCGCCATTTAACAGCATTACCATGTTTGATAGGTTCGCGCAAACTTAATATAGAGTCGCCTTCTTTATATGCGGCTTTATTCCCGCAATGACCCATAGCTTTCCCCTCGGTTTCGCAATATGCTTTATTGAGATTAATCCAAACTTTGCCATCAGGAAATTTAATTAGTGTAGTAAATGCCGCTTCTTCTTCGGCGGGATAATTCAAAATTTGATTTTGTTTTTCTTTCCAGTCACGTTCAACGTCATTAAACACGCCGATTAATTCTTCTGGATTTTGATTCGTAAAAGTCATATTTTGAATATCAGGAATAGGCAATGATAAAGAATGTTCTAGTGTAGTTATAGCTCTATTTAACCATTGGTAGTTATAAACATTTTCCAATGGTGGAGAAAATTGTGCTTGCTCTTTTTTAATAAATTTGCCAAGATCAGTATTTTCGTCATTATCAAGTTGAATATTAGAATGATACTTGCTTAGATTGATCTGCACCATTATTTGTGATGCTAAAGTTATACGAACTAATTTCAAATACCACACAATACGATCATTTTTCTTTAATGACTTTTTTGCCATATCAGTAAATTCTTTTGCTTTGAGTTTTATGTCGTTTATATTTTTATCTATCTCACTATCCATAATAGATTTGTTTGCCAGAGTCCATAAAGGATTAAACATAGCAGCATAATCCATAGCTTCCGTAAGCACAGGTTCTTCAGTTGTGGTCATTTTGTTGACTATATCGATGAACTCTTTCATTGTTATCTATTTATTATTAAAGCAAAACCAGATAAATATTAGACAGTCATTAAAGGATATGTCGTGAAAATTAGTGAGCTTTTCGAAGAAACAAAGTTAGATGAGGGTTTTAGCAGAATGCTTGAACTAGCAAAGCACAAGGATTTTGCAATTTTAACCGCGTATAAAGTATTTGATAACGACGGTAAAAAGATACCGAAGGAAACTAATATTCTTAGAAATAGAGAACTTCGCTCAGATTTAGACAGAGCTAAGTTAGGAACGCACCCACTTGTTGGTCATTGGAGAGAATGTACCGACCCAAATATTCCATACGATCAATGCCCTGCGGATAAGTTAGTCGATGCAGTCGAACGGTCATATTTTGTCCCGCGCAATAATGATATTAATCCAGAAAAATTTAAGCATTTGATTTTATCATTGGCGGGAAAATATAATCAGAATGCAGTAGTAATGAAAATAGGAAATGACATTAAATTATTGGAACCGTCGGGTAATGAGATTGTAAATCTAGGTTCACGAGCTTCAGTTGGTAAAATATCACAAGGATATTCTCAGTATGTTAGAAATCTAAAGAGTCCATTTATTTTTGAATCGGAAGAAGATTAAAGTAGATTATTTTTCTGTAAAATCGATAACATGAAATCTACGTCATCATAGTCAAAATAAGTCGCCCATTTTTCAAGGGATTCTTTGGCCTGAATAGCAATAGCTTTGTCGAGTTCATTTTTATTTGCCAACCACAGATTTTTGTGTTTTAGATAAATCGTAGCTATAGAAATAATTTGTTTTAACTCTTCTGGAGCAGCATCTAGAATTTGTGAATGTGAACGATGCATACCAGGAAATGGTATGACCTCGGCAGTCTCTATTAGTTCTATTTTATTCAGCAAGTCTCTAAACATAAAATTGACTTTCACTCAGTATTTGACGTATATTATATTTATGAATTCATAAGGAGTTAAAATGCTAGTAAATCAAACAGTTTCAGCAAACGATGTTATTACAATTAGGTTAATTTCTGGCGAAGAAATTATTGCTAAGTTTGTATCGGAAGAATCCATCACATTTACACTTTCAAAGCCGCTTATGTTGGCTAATAATGGTCAAGCTATGGTTCTCACGCCATTTTTAATGACGGCAGAACGAATTGATGCTGTTCCATTTTTGAAAACTGCTTTGGTAATCCCGCCGACAAAAACACAGGCGAAAGTAAAAGCATCCTATATTGAATTTACAACCGGAATTAAGACATCAGCCGGCGGAGAAACAGTTCCGCCTCTTACACTATAAGGAATAACATGACTATTATGGTTACGATTAAAGACGGAAATGCGTTGAAGTCAATAACGATTAAACAACTACAAGAATATTTGGAAAATAATGGTTGGTCAAAAAGAGAAGATATCATGAATACATTGGCATCTGGCGAACGAACACTTGTTGGCGAAGTTTGGTCACAAGATGTTGGCCCAGTCAGAAAAACGGCTATTGTCGTTCCGGCAAAAGAAACGTTTGCGGATTATGCAATACGATTGAGCGAAGCAATAATGGCACTTGAACGTACAGAAGGAAGATCGCAATTGGAAATCTATGTTGATATAACACAAACATCTATCTATGTAAAGCCAAAAAAGTACAAGAAGAAATCTTAATTTAAAAATAATTTGTACAATAAATAACTCACATAATGTTGAGAACCGTAGTCTATTACCTGGAGCAATAAATGAAGATCACTAAAAGAAACGGATCCCTCGAAGCCGTAAATTTGAATAAGATTATTAATTCTATTACGACAGTTGCAACAGGCGAATTAAAAGATTTAGATGTTTTCAAGATAGCACAGACGACTATCTCTGGACTTTTTGAAGGAGTATCATCAAGAGAACTAGACTTACTCTCGATTAAGACCGCGGCAAGTAATGTTATCGAAGAACCATTATACTCAAAACTTGCAGCAAAACTATTAGCAAATTACATTCGTAAGGAAGTTGAGCTTGCGGATTTGATGTCTTTCTCGCAGTCCGTTAAAGAAAATTATGATAACGGATTAATCTCAGAAGAAACAAACAAATTTGTACAAGCAAATGCTAGAAAATTAAATGCAGCAATTAAAAATGAGAATAATGCATTATTCGAATATTATGGTTTACAAACAGTATATGATCGCTATCTATTAAAGCATCCTGTTACACGTTTTGTAACAGAAACTCCGCAGTATTGGTTATTGCGCGTTGCATGTGGACTTTCGGATAATGTTAAAGAAGCAATCGAATTTTATAATCTATTATCAAGTCAAGAATATATGACTTCCACACCAACGTTGTTTAATTCAGGAACAAAACATTCGCAAATGTCTAGTTGTTATCTTCTAGATTCTCCACAAGATGATCTGAAAGATATATACAAGCGTTATTCTGACTGCGCACTATTATCTAAATGGGCAGGCGGTATCGGACTTTCATATTCTAGAGTTCGTGGTAGTGGCGCTTTAATTAAAGGAACAAATGGAAAATCAAACGGAATTATTCCATTTATTCATACTCTTGATTCATCTATTGCCGCGGTAAATCAAGGAGGTCGCCGGCGTGGGAGTGCAGCAGTATATCTTGACACTTGGCATCCAGATATTATGGAATTTTTAGAACTGCGTGATAACACAGGCGACAAAGAACGTCGAGCGCATAATCTTAATTTAGCAAACTGGATTCCTGATTTGTTTATGCAACGTGTTAAAGATGATGCCGAATGGTCATTGATCGATCCGTCACTTGCGTCAGATTTGACAGATTTATTCGGAGAAGCATTTGAAAAACGTTATCTAGAATTAGAAGCCACTGGAAAAATCACAGCAAAAATATCAGCAAGAAAAGTTTATGCGAGAATGATGCGAACTTTAGCAGAAACTGGTAATGGATGGATGTGTTTTAAAGATATTGCAAATAAAGCATGTAACAGTGCAGTAAATGGAAAAGTTTTGCATTCGAGTAACTTGTGTGTGGAGATTTTAGAGCCAACAAGTAATGAAGAAACATCTGTTTGTAATTTAGGAAGTATAAATCTTTCACACTATGTAAAAGATGGAAAACTAGATAAAGCTAAACTAAAAAAGAATGTGCAACTTGCAATAAAATTTTTAGACAAAGTAATCGATAAAAATTATTATCCAATCCCAGAAGCAAAGAACTCAAATAACAGTCAGCGACCAATTGCGCTAGGATTAATGGGTTTACAAGATTTATTTTATCAGATGAAACTTCCATTTGAATCTCCAGAAGCAATTGCACTATCCGCAGAAATTTCCGAAGAAATTTATTACTGGGCTCTAAAGACTTCATGCGATCTAGCAAAAGAAGTTGGAGAATATCCAGAATTTAAACAAAGTCATACAGCAAAAGGCATATTACATTTTGATCATTATAATGTTACGCCAAAAAATACAAAACGTTTCGATGAATTACGAGAAGAAATAAAGCAACATGGTTTAAGAAATTCACTTAGCATTGCAATTGCGCCAACAGCAACAATTTCTACAATCGTCGGCGCAGAAGAATGTATTGAACCAACAAAGGAACATATCTACAAACGTGTTACAATGTCGGGCGATTTAGTAATGGTTAACAAGTGGCTAGCAAAAGACTTGAAAGAATTGGGACTATGGAATAAAGATATCACAAATAAAATTATTATCAATAATGGGTCAGTTCAAGGTATAGCAGAAATCCCAGAAGACATTCAAAATCTTTATAAAACTGTTTGGGAGATTAAGCAAAAGACTTTAATTGATCATGCAGTGGCACGTGCGCCATATATTGATCAATCACAGTCATTGAATTTATTTATGGCCGATCCATCGATTGAAAAGCTATCAAGTATGTACGCATATATCTGGGAGAACAAGTTGAAAACCAGCTATTATCTCCGCAGTAAAGCTGGTAGTAAGATTGAAAAGATTATAACCGCATCGCAAGTTATTAAAAAAGAAGAAGAATCCTGCGAGTCGTGCCAATAATTGTTGCACATGCACAAAAACTGTGATACTATCAAAAATATGAAGAAAAACTAAATAATTTTATGAGCATTGACACAAAAATGATAAAGATTGAAGCACTTGTGACCCAACTGGACACCGAAGTTCAAAAAATTTGTACTGATAAAAAGTGTTCTCTCATGCCTACTAAAAAATCTAAGAAAAAATCCAAAACTTTAAACGTAAAAACAAACACTTAACTCTCATAGTGAGTATATCCATATGTCGATTTTAGACCCAGGCATGATTTTAAAAATGCGTCCTATTTCCTATCCACAGTATTATACTGCATATAAAACTGCTATTGCCAATACCTGGACAATTGAGGAGATCAGTTTTGCACAAGATATAAGCGATCTCCGTGATAAAATAACTCCTGGAGAAAAGCATTTGATAAACCGTGTAATCAGTTTTTTTGCCGTTGGCGATTTATTAGTCCTACACAATGCAATTCGAAATCTTTCTAAACATATTAATAGTCCAGAAGCATTACTTTACTATTCACGTCAGATTTATGAAGAAAGTTTGCATCAAGATTTCTATAATATTCTACTCGATAATTATATCCCAGATATGACAGAGCGCGAACAAATTTTTGATGCAGTAAACACATTGCCGAGCGTAAGAGCTAAAGCAGAATTTTGTTTGAAATGGTTTGCAGACGGAATTGAATTGGATGTACTAGATACAGATGAGAAGAAGCAAAAATATTTAATGAATATCATTACATTTGCTGCAGCAGTCGAAGGACTACAGTTTATGGCAAGTTTTTTATACGTCTTCTTTTTACGTTCCCGTGGTCTAATGAACGGTTTGGGAGACGGAACACAATGGGTATTTCGTGATGAGTCCTTGCACATGCAGTTCGCCTTCATGATCGTTTATACAATTAAAGAAGAGTATCCACATCTATGGACAGAAGAACTAAAAAATAACGTGGTTGAAATGCTCAAGGATGCGATTGATACCGAGGTATTTTTTGCTAAAGATGTTCTAAGTGAAGGCGTAATCGGTTTATCAATTTCTGGTATCGAAAATTATTTGAAATTTATGGCCGATAAACATCTCGAACGTTTGGGCATTGATACTTTTAAATTTAACGGCAAGAATGAATATGCATTTATGGAGCTACAAAATCTTGAAACATCAGCTAATTTCTTCGAACGTAAAGTAAGTGAATATAAGGTCGGAACTATGGGAAATGCAGAAGATGTAGCATTTGACGCTGATTTTTAATCAATAATTAACCTCTTGACATATCACGTTTAATGACATATAATCATCTCAGAATTTAATGGGAGATTGCTATGGCTAAAAAGAAATCTAAAAAGAAATATAAGCGCGGAACTCTCGCGGAGTTCAAGAAGATGACGCTAGATGTTGTTTCTGGCAAAATTAAAGCTGATAAGAAAATCAAAAATTGGCTAGCCAGTTATAGCGACAATGGCTTAATGGGCACTCTTCGTAATACATTTATTCACACTCCAAAAACTCCACGCGCCGCTCAAATGCATGAGTGGAACACCATCGAACGTAAGCAACGCGAAAATCATCCGATTGCTTGTTTTCTTTTAAATGATATTCCACGATATTTGCGCGTTAAACAGATGCGCATTAGTGATGCTATTTGGTGGGTTAAGTATCGCGTAATGAAAGAACATAATCATCATACGGTTGATACGGGTTTAGAACCGGGATATCATATGTCAGAAGAAATTCTTCTTCATTCATCAATGGCAGTTCTCGTAGATTTTGTTGACGCTGGTCATGGCGAAAAGGATCTTGCACATTATATCGAAGAATGTGAAGCGGCATTAAACCCAAAGAATTGGCAAGAATGGGAACGTAAGCAGCCAAAGAAATACAAAGAGCAGCGCATCTTTCATGATACTGCTAATTTGAATGGTTGCAAAGAAATCTTAGCAATTTATCGTTGGTGGAAGTATGATCGCGCAACAGAACATTTAGCTCTAGAACAAGAAAAAGATGCACACTATGCAGCTAAAGAATTTGATTTTATGGAAGATGAACGTGATCCAAGCAAATTGACCGGAGCAGAAAAGAAACGATACGAGGCATCTATTAAACATTCTATGGATTTACATGACGTGGAAGAGTCCTTGTGGCGTAAAGATACTGATATGTTAGCTCGTTTGGCTAAAGCCCGCAGATATATGTGGTAAAAAATGTGTACTGAGTATGATTTAAATAAAGTTCTTTCTGGTACATCTGGTAAATTTTATCAGCATATAGAAAGCCTACATGAAGCAGTAGATATTTTTGGTATAGAAAACATCGTCAAATTTAAAGATGTGCGCTATACTAAGTTAAACACTACCGCCGATTTTGAAAAATTGCTACAAGATAATCCAGAAAGTTGCCTATGTCCACTCGATACAGAACGGCTATTAGAAGCCGGCGGACTTAAACAAGGAATAGATTTTAAGCTTGATTATGAAGAGTGGGGCGAAAATCTTATTTAAAAATACCCTTTGATTTTTCAAAGAATGCAGTAAATTTACCGCGACGTTTATGCGGGACTACACTAACTAAACGCCAGCCATCAGTTTCGAGTTTTTCAATAGCCGCTTCAATTTCAGTCATTGTTCCGTGAACGACTTCGTGTATTGTTCCTGACATTATTACTCCTATTCGTCGTGTTTGAGACGAAGAATTAAATCGATCATCTTTTCAAGACGATTTTCAATTCTATCTAAGTTATCTAAGAAATCTTGGCGTATACGCGCATTTTCATCTTTTGCAATTGCCGCAAGTTCTGATAATTTTTCTAACTCTACGCCGTAGTTGCTGACGATCTTATCTAGCTCTTCTACTTTGTCGGATAATTTAGATATATCTTCTTCTTGTTCGTGTGCTGTTACATTACATGAATCATCATCTGCTGCATCATCATCGTCTTTTTTCTTTTGACGACCATGAATAATACTCCAGAAAAATCCAAGAACAGTAGCCATTCCTGTTAAAATCGTCACCGAAGTGGTTATGTCCATTGTAAATTCCATTGCCATGTAAGTATTTAGTTTCTCACATAAATATAATATAACCTCAATAAAGTTGTATGAAAATGCTCATTAATGAATCCCTTCTTTTCTCTCTTAATATTCCGAAGAGACTTGGCGATATTGGATTTGATTTGCACGAATGTTACGTCGCACTACAATTAAGTCAGGTGGCTTATTTAACCATTGAAAAACAACGAAAAAAATTGAAGAAATATGGTTTTAATTGCTTTCACTCATTTGTGAAAGAAAATACCTGCGTCTTTATCTGTAAGAAAAAAGGAACCCTGTATATCGTGATTCGAGGCACGGACTTCTCTGATCGTAGAGATATAGTCGATAATCTAAACATAAAAAAAGTAAAAGACGGAAGTGGAAAAGTTCATGCTGGCTATAAGGAACATCTCGATAGAGTCTGGAAAGATGTTCTAAAAGCAATAGCCGGGATAAAATTTAAAAATATAATCGTAACTGGTCATTCTATGGGTGGCGGAGTAGGTCAAATTATAAATCATAGATTGCCCGGAACAAAGGGATATTATTTTGGTTCTACCCGATCTGTTAATTCTTATATTTTTAAAAATCAAAAATCCTTTGTTTACCACGTTCAAAATGAATATGATTTAGTCCCGCATACACCGCCAAGATTGTTCGGATATAGATTATCAGGAGAGACGTTTATATTGAAGTATGGAAAGTTACGCGCACGTCCGCAATATCTTTCTGAGCTTTTTTACACAATTTTTTATATGTTTTTATTCTTGGGAATGTTTATTTTCGCAAAATTATTTGGAGTAAAAGAAAAATTGAAAGATTTGGTTCTCGTCAATCATAAAATTGCGGATTATCACAGAAATCTAGAAGCATATATCGTCGAAGAGACATTTAATATGCTACGATATGAAAAGAATCTAAAGAAACTTTAGTATGTAAGTCCGCTACTAGATGAGAATCCAGTTGGCCACCCAGTCTTATAATCATATGACATAACATCCGCATAATGAGTTAGTGCAGCAATGTTTGCTTTGTGCGTCCAGGATACACTGTAAACAGTTAGAAGCCAATCAACTGAACCAAAATAAAAACCAGAAAAAGTAGAATTATTATATGCCTGATAACTATTGTCGGATGCACGCCAGACGAAATTGCTTGGCAATGTTCCACCTGATGCTATAAAAAGTTGTGTACCGCAGATATTTGCAATTGATTGTGCGTCACTATCATATGGTACAGTATTATAAATAAAACCACCATACATAATTATATCTCTATATGCAGTTACGGCATCACATTGATTAGAAATTGAGGATGCAAGATATACAGCATCAATTTCAGCAGTAGTCATTGAACGCAGTGTGTTGTCAGTATTAACAGCCCAAAACATTGCGTCTAAACCAGCAACTGGCGTTAGATCGGGATTAACTAGCATATTTGTAGTATCATTAGGTATATCTACATTGTAATAGACATTTTTGGAATTAATATCAAATAGTGTTGCCATTTTTAAATCTCCGTCTTACCAAGATATTACTACGATTGCGCCTGCACCACCTGCACCGCCATTACCGCCTGCAGTTGAGCCACATCCGCCACCGCCACCCCCTGAACCTTCTGCGCCATTTCCACCTGCACCACCAGCGCCGGCACGATTTGAGCCACCGCCACCGCCACCCGATCCACTTATCGTCAATGCCGTAGAAGATGTTCCCGCACCACCCGCACCACCATTAATCGCGCCCGCAGAACCGCCAGCAACACCAATAATCTGTCCACCAGCGCCGCCAGTAAAAGCAGTACTCGTTGATGTCGAAGCTCCTGATCCACCGCCACCGACTAATGATCCACTAGCACCAGTTACGCCAGCTTGACTTAGAGCATTACCAACGCCATTGCCATTACCTAAAATAGCACCGAAGTTAGCTGTGCCTGCGGTTGCTCCGGCAGCACCAATAGTTCCGCCGCCCGCTCCTGCCGCGCCGCCCGTAGTTGTAACACCAGAAGCACCAGCACCAAATAATCCAGCAGACCCACCACCAGCAGAATTTCCAGTGGCATTTGAACTACCGCCACCACCACCGTATGCAGTCAGATATGTTCCGAAAGAAGAATTTCCACCAACGCCGCCAGCAGTACCTGTGCCGACGGATGCCGCACCCGTACCAGCAGTACCACCCGTTCCAACAGTAACAGTTACCGGAGATGTTATTGATGCCGCAGTAAATGTTTCTAACACCGCAGCGCCTGCCGCACCAGATCCTCCACCGACACCAGCAGTACCCGATGCTTCTCTTGCGCCACCGCCGCCGCCACCACCTGCGCCAACTGCATAAACTTGAACAACAGTAACTCCTGCTGGTTTAGTCCAAGTGCCACTAGATGAAAATACTTGAACATTTACTGCTCCAGCTATAGAAATTCCTCCGGCAGAATTTGTAATATTAATTCCTGTGCCACCCGTTAATGTTGCAAGAGTATAATTAGTACCGTTACCGATTAATAATTGTCCGTTTGTTGGAGTAGATGTTAATCCAGTTCCGCCATTTGCAACAGTATTAAGTCCACCAGAAGTTACGTGTCCTTGTGCATCTACGGTAACTTGTCCGTATGTGCCCGCTGTTCCTATATTTGTATGTGCTATTGTTATTGTTCCAGCACCGTTAGTTATACTGATGTCAGTGCCGGCAGTTAATGTTGCAAGAGCATATCCTGTACCATTACCGATTAGTAATTGTCCATTTGTTGGAGTAGTAGATAATCCAGTAGCACCATCTGCTATACCTAGAGTTCTAAATGTAGGCACAGCAGCAGAACCACTTACGGGACCAGCTAAAACTGTGTTGGCTATTTGTGTTGCTAATGTTAATGTTACTGCACCAGTTGTCGCAGAATTATTAAAAATAGTTGTATCGCCGGTTAGAGATAACACGCCGGTATTTGTAAATGTTTTAATAGCAGTGTCGCCAGGCGTGCTATCCGTTATAGCAATTCCGGTTCCAGCGCCAACAACTAATGTCGTGTGATACCATTGCAAATTAGAATCAGCGATATAATTACGACAGCTTCCATCGCCAGAACCATCGGCAACATTAGCTCCTAAAGATTCAATTTGGCCTCCGACATTTGGATAAATGTATAATGTTGTGCCAGTTCTATTTTCTACATTGAGGAATTGTCCCGCAGCAAACGGAACCGGCATTATAACACCGCTAGAACCAGATGTCACTATGTTATATGCATACGGCAATAGTGTTGCAGTAGCTTGAGTTGAGCCGGCGGCAGCAACGATACCGACTGTATTATCGTATGCAGTAACAGTAACAGCCCCAGTAGCTGCATTTACTAATATTCCAGAGCCAGCTATGATAGATGTAACACCAGTATTAGCAAGAGCAATAGTTCCTGCGCCATTAGTTACTGATAATCCCGTTGATCCAGTAATATTTGCCAGAGTATAATTTGTGCCATTGCCGACTAATAGCTGTCCGTTTGTTGGAGTAGTAGATAATCCAGTTCCGCCAAGAGCAACAGAATTTATCGATGCTCCAGAAGTCACACGTCCATAAATATCGGTTGTAACTTGTCCGTATGTTCCAGCAGTGCCTGCAGTAGCTAATGCTAAAGTTATAGCACCTGTTGATGCGGATGCTGTAATTTGTCCGGCAGTTCCAGAAATAGAAGTTACGCCAGTATTTGCAATTGTAATAGAACCAGCAGAATTTGTGATACTAGTACCAGTGCCTGCAGTCAATGTAGCAGATACAGGAGCAGAACCAGTAGAACCAATTAAAATTTGTCCATTTGTTGGCGCAGCAGTTGTTGTTAAAAGTCCGGCAGTACCCGAATATAAAAATGAGTTGGCAGTTAGTCCAGTTAGTGTTAAGCTTCCGGTTGTTACGGCAGATGGTAAGCTTAGTGTTATTGCACCAGTTGAAGCAGAAGCAGTTATTTGATTTGCAGTACCAGTAATAGAAACTACGCCGCTGCTAGATATAGTAATAGAACCCGCGCCATTTGTAATAGAAACGCCAGTCCCTGCAGTTAGTGTAGAAGATACAGGAGCAGCACCAGTTGAACCAATTAATAGCTGACCATTAGTAGCAGCAGCGGCAGTCGGAGTTAATAAACCACCAGTACCAACATAAAAGAATGTATTGGCAGTATAACTTGAAAGAGTTATTTGGTCCAGTGATTCATCAATTGTAATTGCCATTTAAAAACCTTTACGTTACCTTTACTGCACGAATTTGAGCAACCCAGCGAATTGTCGCGCCTGTTGCACCAGCTACTTTAATTGCTGGACGACCATTTGTAGCATCAGCAGAAATAGCTACTGTCCATGGTAATCCAGGATCTCTGGCAATAACAGTTGTTAATGGATTGCCAACGATAGCCGCAGTTGCGGATGTTGCTCCCTTATCAAATACAAATTCGAGCTTTTCGCAGTATCTGGAACCAGTTACATCGGTTCTACGTGCGGTAACGATTACTTCAAAGAAGTATGTTGAATTTATTGCAGGAACAATAAATGCTGTTGGCGCACCCGATGATGTATTAAAACCAATTTCTGTAACAGTAGCATTTGTTGTCTGACAAGTGGCAACAGAGAATGACATACGTGAGTCTCCACGAGTTGCAAAATAAGATGCACCCATATCATGCTCAGTAACCCATTCGGGCGTAGCATTTGCACCAGAACCCATGGAGTTAGTTGTCGAAGCAGTTGCACCATTTCCAATTGCCACTGCATTTGTTCCGGTAGCAGTTGGCGATGTTGGCGATGATGGATTTTCTTTATAAAGTTGCAATGCTGTTTGAACGCCAGTCGTATTAATTGTAATTGCACCCGCGGAATTTGTAATGGCAATATTTGTACCGGCAGTTAGCGTAGCTAATGCAGGAGCAGCGCCAGTAGAGCCAATCAAAATTTGCCCATTGGTAGGGGCAGCAGTTGTTGTTAACAGTCCTGCAGTACCTGAGTATAAGAAACTGTTTGCAGTTAAACCCGAAACTGTTAAACCAGAAGTGATAGTGACATTTGCTGGTAAACTTGCAGTTACAGCGCCAGTTGATGCTGACATTGTAATCTGATTTGCTGTTCCTGCTATTGATGTTACACCAGTATTTGTAAACGTTACGGCACCAGTTGATGCAGATACTGAGATACCAGTTCCCGCAACAGCACTTGTAACACCGGTATTTGTAATAGTAACAGCGCCAGTAGCACTCGATACTGATATGCCAGTACCAGCTACGTTAGAAGTAACACCCGTGTTATTAATTGTGATTGATCCTGCACCGTTTGTAATACCGATAGCAGTACCAGCAGTCAATGCAGCAGCTACAGGAGCAGCGCCAGTAGAACCAATTAATATCTGTCCGTTAGTTGGTGCAGATGTAGTTGTTAGAAGACCTGCAGTTCCAGAATATAAGAAACTATTTGCAGTCAATCCAGATAACGTCAAACTTGTACCAGTTGCAGCACCAAGTGCCGGTGTCGTCAATGTTGGACTTGTAGAAAATACTACGTTGCCAGAACCAGTTGTTCCAGAAACTGTAGTTCCTTGAATTTTTGCAACAGTCGTAGCAAAGCTATTTGCAGAAGAAGTTACATCTCCAGTCATAGCGACAGTTTGTAATGCACCGGCAACAAATGTCAATGTGCTGCCAAGTGTAATATCAGTTACGTTAGCAGTTGAACCAGTTGGGTTACCAACGATTGTATTTGCGGCCGATTGTCTGAATAATGAGTTTGTAATTCCGTTTGTTGTTACTGAGAATACGTTACCAGTTAAAGTCAAACCAGTACCAGCACTATAAGATCCAGCCCCAGCAAACTGTGCAAAGGTTACTGCAGATGTACCAAGTACGAGTGTTCCGTCAGTTTGAACCCATGCAGTGTTAAGATTGACACTACCTTGAGAAACAAACATAGCTGCAGAAATTAACTCAGCACTAGTATTTGCATCAGTTGAGCGCGTCCATGCGCCAGCAGCAGCAATATAGATACCGTTTTGAGATGCAGTTGATTGATTTTTGACAAGAATACGGTCGCCAGCAATAGTTGTGTAAGTATCAATTGTTTGCAAACCACTTAGTGTAATATTAGCTGTTGTAGCTGCTTGAACTTCTTGTTTCCATGAAAGTCCTTGAACTAAATTTTGAACATATGCAACGTTAACAGCATCAGTAGACGCAGGAACCCCAGCCATAGCTAAATTATTGATTTGATTTGTGCCCATATTGATAGCACCTGACATAGTACCGCCAGTTTCCGGCAAGTAATATGTTCCCAGCAATCCAGTCAAATCAGCTTGCGCGACTGCTGTATTTCCTGTTACACGTCCTTTTGTATCAAGTGTAATTTTTACAAATGAGCTTCCTGTGCTTTGTGTTACTGTTGCTAAATCTAGCGTTACAGCGCCAGTTGATGCAGATGCAGTAATGTCGCCGGCAGTCCCCGCAATAGATGTAACACCGGTATTTGTAATAGTAACAGCGCCAGTAGCACCCGATACTGATATACCAGTACCGGCTACGTTAGAAGTAACACCAGTGTTAGCAAGAGCAATAGTCCCCGCTCCATTTGTTACAGATAAACCTGTTGAACCTGTGATATTTGCTAATGTATAATTTGTTCCGTTACCAACTAATAATTGTCCGTTTGATGGTGCAGAAGTTAAACCAGTTCCGCCAAGAGAAACCGAAACGGGCGCAGTAATTGCAATAGTTGGGTTACCAGCAACGCCCGAACCGTTAGTAACCGTAATGCCAGCGCCAGCAGCAATAGATGCAGTTGAAATTGTACCAGCATTGTTTATAACAATGCCGCTTGTTGCTAAAGTACCAAGAGAGTCTTCAATAGCAGAATGATTTTGAAATTGTTTCCACGTAGAAAGATTTATATTATAACCTTCAAATAAACCAAGAGTAGTATTATAACGAATAATTGCTGTTGTCGGTGTAGCAGGTTCTTGAGCAGTTGTTCCAGCAGGAAGCTGAATGCCGCCAGTCCCTAAAACAATTAGATATCCCGTTTGTGGATCAATAGTCCAATTAACGTTATTGCCCGGTGCTGATTGAATTATATTATTATCGTTATCAATAAAAAATGACATGATGCTCTCTCTCTATTAGAAGTTATTACATTACTTCTGTTGTGTCTACTCTAGCAACCCAGTTATATGATTTCGATGCATCTGTATTTGATGCTGATATTTTTAATGCGCCTTGAACTGAGTTCGCTACTATATTTATGCTAATTTGATTATTTGAGGTTGATAATTTTGTTATGATTGGCTTGCCAACTAGTGCAGTAGATGCTACACCCACATCTCTTTTTATAATACCACTAATTTCCCATGCACCATAATCTCCAACTGCATCATAACGTCTTGCAATAATATATATTTTAAAAATCCATGCAGAATTATCTTGCATAACTAATCGTGCGCTAGAACCGTCTAAAAATAATTCAGATGTTACATTTCCGTTTGTTCTATTTCTTAATACATATTGACTTGCTTGAGCATCGCCTGCAGTTGCGAAATTTCCATTACTATGTGCTACTTGTCCATAGAGATTAGAGTTTGCACCCATACCCATAGATGAACTATATGTTCCTGATGAAGTATTACTTGCACCACCAAGAACAATAGAATCTTGTCCAGAAGCAGTTTGCCCTTCACCAATCGCAACAGCATTATTTCCAGAAACGGTATTAGATAATGGCGTAACTGGGTTTTCTTTATAGAGTTGTAACGTTGATGTTGGTGTAGTCCATATCATCGCAGAAGAACTTCCACCCTGTGATGTTAGAACTTGTCCTGCTGATCCTGCTGTTGTCGGTAAATTAAAATTATATGTTCCTGCGACGGCTTGAGGGAGAATAGATATAGCACCAGATGTAGCACCATTTAAAATTAAACCAGTCGAAGCTAAACTTCCGATAGTGGTCATATTACCGGTATTAATATCTTCAGAACTTACTAACGTCCATACGGGAAGAGTTCCTGCAGCGCCAGTCGGAGCAGTATAAATTTTTAATAATCCGGTTTCTGTAAATACCCATAACTGACATGGACCCGCATCATCTCGTCCTTGAAAATTGCCGCTTGTATCTATTGCTACATTGTGTGACCAATAATTCATAGCAAAATCGCCAAGCAATGTATATAAAGTTCCCGAAGGAGTTATCGCCCAATTTCCTTCCCTATAAACAGAAGAGTCATTACTAAGTTTAAATGTATCGCCATTTGAACTTATTGTTGTCAATCCAAAAATAAATGGCGTTGTAATAGATGGACTCGTTGAAAGAACTACATTTCCCGAACCAGTTGTAGATAGTGCGTATGGTGGAGCCGAAACGCCCGATAGATTTCCAAGCACGGTATTATTTGCAATATTTGCAAATGACACAGTTACATTTCCTGAAACACCATCAATCGGAGATACTACAATTTGTCCTGCTTGTCCGGAGATCGTTCTCGTAGCCCAAGTTCCTGTTCCTGTGCGAACAGCAAATCCAGTTGTTGACAAACTTTCAAGAGCTAATAAATTATCAGTCAATGCAATGGTTGGGTTACCAGCAACACCATCGGCATTTGTAATTGACATTCCAGTGGGAACTACAATACTTCTCGACGCAAATGTATTGGAACCAGTATATGAAATTAATCCAGTTGAAGAAATATTTTCGATGCTGAGTAAATTAGTTGTTAATGCAATGGTTGGGTTACCAGCAACACCATCGGCATTTGTAATTGACATTCCAGTGGGAACTACAATACTTCTTTCAGCACTAGTACCACTTCCAGTAATAACATAAATTCCAGTTGATGCTGCTCCTGCAAGCGCCGTTAAATTACTATTTTGCGCCTGCGGGGTATAACCAAGAGCAGTTGTTACGTCAGAAGAACTTAATGATGCTCCAACTGTTATTCTTCCGTATGCATCAACTGTTAACTTTGTATATGTTCCGGGAGTTACTCCCGTGGTAGCAAGATCGATATTTCCTGCATTAACAACAATACGTGATGAACTTGCTGTGCCGATATTTAATGTACTAGATGGAGAAAAATATAATCCGCCGCCGGCAATAACTTTTGTTGATATAGCAAAGGCAATCCACTGCGATAATGCTGAAGAGTAAGTATAAGAGTCTCCGTAATAATATGCATTTGCGTTATTTGTAGTTGCAGCATAGTTATTAAGCGGAGCTTCAAAAGAATATACCCATGCTCCTGGAGTTCCGCCAGTAATTTGTACAATGTAATTTGTATAACTGGTAAATGATCCCGCAGGAGTTGTAGGAGATGAAGAATCAATAATAAAACGATTTCCTATAGCACTAGCTTGAATTAATGTCCATCCTGTTGGCTGATATTGAACAGTATCTCCAACAGAAAAACTAGACCATGCTCCGGTATTTTCACCAGTTCCGATTATATAACTATCACCGACAACAGGAGATACTGGAGGACCCCCGGCATCTGAAATCATATTGACTAATTGAATGGCCGGTTGCCAAATTAGTCCAGTTACAATGGCATCAACATATGCTTTAGTAGTAGCATCAGATGCAACAGTTGGCGCACCAAGATTTGTAATCTTGTTTCCACCCATATTCAATATGCCAGTCATTGTATCACCGGCTTTATTAAGTGGCGTGTATCCGAGCGTTGAAATTAAATCAGAAGAAGTAACAGAAGTAGTTGCACTTACACGTCCTTGTGCATCTGTGGTAATTTTAACAAATGAATTTGAAACGGGAGTCCCAACATTTGGTAAATCAATATTAATATTTCCGGCAGATAAACCATTTCCATTCGTAACGGTTATAGTACCGGCAGAAGTAATTGATACTGTGTCGCTAGTGCCACTGCCAGTAATAACATATAAACCAGTGGTCGCAGTAGAAGAAAGAGCATCTAGATTTACTGCATGTGGTTGAAAATATGATGCATGATAACCGTCGAGATAATCGGCATTTAAACCAACAACTAGTTGATCTAATGCATTTGTTCCCAACAAGAATGGCGCTTCAGCAATAGTTGGTGCAAATGTATGCTGTGCAGTTATTGTACGCGGAACACTGACATTAACATACTGTAAGAGAACATCTTCAGACAAACCAGAAAGTGTACTGAGATCAATTTGTCTACCTGTTGGAGAAACAAGACTAACATCTACTGTACTTACTAAACGTGCGTGTGGCGTATTTGTATATGTACTGCTTGTTTGATAGATTAAAATATATAAAGGTCTGATAAGTTGTACAACTGACTCAACATTATTTCTTTTAACATATGCATCCCAGTTTGATCCCAGTTGTGCTTCGCTTAATGTAGCAAATTGTTCATCTGATAAAATACCAAAAATCGGTTCGGTAATACTCGATGATGCTAAAATATATGTACATGTGTAATATCCCTCAGATGCATCTACCGTACTCCAACTTCCACCTGAATATAAATTATATTGCGCTCTTGCCGTACCTTGTTTTACAGGGAATATAGTAGCTGTGTCTTTATGAATAGCGCCGGGTCCAACAAAATACAGCATTGGTATTTGTGCAGGTCCATTTAATATTTGTTGAAAATGCGCAGACGGAGTTGGAGAATTAGTAATGGGAATATATACGTCACCATCAAGATATGCACCGTCAGTAAGACTAACTTCCATATCAGAATCAAGATTGCCAGTACCAGAAGTCGTATAGCCAGTTAATTGTAGACCATTTTGAACAATGGGGCCGAACTCTGAATTTAAAAATGTATATGTGTCCGATGACATATTCATTCCACGACGATGATCGCCGATTGGGAATGCGAAAGAGTTTGTTACCTCCCAATAGATAGCAGCTACTTGAAGTTGATCACGTGTCCAAAATGTCGTTGAAAATTGTAATGTTCCTGTGCTATCAAAATATATGTAATATAAACCTTCGGTATTTGGCAAAATAACAGACTGTGCAGAAGATATAGCTATTCTTCTGCCTTGATAATATATTTCGTATACTGTTGATGCTGGAGCTATCGTAAATGTTCGTGTAGAACTATCAAAACTAATTATTGAATCTGTAGTATTGACGAATCCAGTAAACATATTCGCATCTACTGCAACATCTTGCATAATAGGAGAGTCCCATTTATATGCTAGATCACCCGTATCATAATAACAAAGTTCTAACGCATTTTTATCAGTGTTATATCTGATTTGTCCGGCATTAAGTGACGGTTCTTGAGCAGTTGTGCCTTTTGGTAGTAATAGAGAATCAGTAGATTGATTTGACCAAACGTTGGTGCCAGCAGCAGTTTTGACTATTGTACCGCCGGTTAATGCAGCATTACTGTTAATTTGCTTTGGTAAAATTCTTGACATTTGACCCTGTTCATAAACAAACACGCTATCCGAAAAATTCAGACGCTCGGAGTATATTTCTATTTAGATATAAAATTTCTGTTTGATTATAATAACTTGAGGTCAAATTTAATCAGAAATAAGAGTCCAACCTCTATGACTATGTATTTCATGTCTTATTAATCTAGAAAGACCGTGCATATTAATGCCGCTAGTTTTGTGTATGTTGTAAAGCTCTAATTTAGTACAAGTTTCTTTCACATCAAGCAGTGTGTTATACCAGTTATATTCAGTTGGATCATATAGTGGGTGATTTTCCCCCAGCATTGCTTTTGAATGTTCGGGTCGCTTTATTCCATATCGCGGATGTTTATCACCGACTAGTCCAAACATATAATTATTTTCACCAGACTGTTTAGCAATTTCATCGGGTGTGTGTTTTCTACCATAAGCCGGATGATTGACGCCAGTAATTCCGTAGAAATGATGTGCAATGCCCGATTTTTTTGATCGCTTCTCACGCATATCTGCTGCCAAATCAGATCCATACATTTCTTCCCAGTTTTTACCATATGCATAACTATTTTCGCCCGCATATCGAAGACACATTTCTAGAGTTCGTTTAAATCCTTTTTTCAGTTTAAATCGCACTCTTCCACTTTCTCGTAGGCATACATTGCCATTTAACAATAACGGATCACCCCATGAATTTTCTATTAAATCTTGCTCATTATCCCATGCAGCATCTCCTGGTGTATCTTCAATATTAATATTAATGACATCTGCTTCGGTAAATTCAGATAAAATTTCTACATTAAAATGTGATATATCAGAAAACTTATTGAATCCCAGTTCATGTATTTTTTCAGACGATGTAAAATATTGCACACCAATATCATCATGTGCGGCGCAGATGTTCGCTTCACGATACCCATAATAAAATTGCCCTGTAATTTTATGTGTTAGTTTATAAACATATGGTCGTGCTATATTGTCATTGTAAATAGTCATTGCTGATGCTCCTTTTAAGCCTTAGAGTAGTTGGTGTTGGCACACGCGAACTACATTTTCTATTCATTATTTAATCAATAAAAAAGAGAGAAGAATTATATATATAATTCTTCTCTCTTTTAAGTGCTTGATTTTATTACTTATTAGTAGCTGTAGTTGGCTGTGATTTGATCATTTGCATCAGTTGAATATCCGTTGACCGAATCCGCTAAGGTCAAAGTTGTTCCCGCCGAGATAGACCAACCTGTATTCTGTAAACGTAAACCGTTGAAGAACACAATAACTGATCCAGCTAGTGGCGTATGTGAGAAGAAGCCAGTCATTACTAAGTTTGCTGCCGGAGTCACAACAATAAATTCATCGGAACCAAATGACGGTGTTCCTGATAGACTTGCATAAGATAGTGTTCCGAAACCAACAGTAGTTCCATTATAAGTTAAAACTTGTCCAGCAGTAGTCGCAATTGCTGTCGTGATAGTGTTACTTGAGTTTGCTACCAAAGCAGAAGGAGCAGTCGCGGTATTAGGTAATGTTAATGATGATGTAATTATGTTAGTTCCGTCACTGATTAAGAACGTTCCTGCACTACCAATAGAAGATGGCAATGTAAATGTAGTCCAAGCTGCTTCAGTTGAACTTCCTGTTGCTTGTAACAATGTACCAGCAGTCGCGCCGCGAATACCTAGTTGCTTCGAACCGACTCCGACGTTATTGACTAGAGCAGAACCAGAAGTAATGGTTGTTTCTACAGTTAGTGTATCTGGTGAACCAGATGCAGCAACAGTTGTGATACCCAAGTCACCAATGATGTCGATTGTAGTTGGGCCAGTAGCAGATACAGAACCTGAGTTACCAGCAATAGTCGAGAACGCATTGTTAGTAGCAGCAACCCAAACAAATGCCGAACCGTTCCATTCTAAGAATGTTCCAGCAGTTGATGGAGCAACGATCCCGCCAGTTGTTGTTGAAGTTGTAGACAAAAGTATTTGATTTGCGCCAAGTGAAGTTGTGTCATTACCAGTACCACCAAATTGACGCGGAATTGGCGTGCCGTTCCAAGCACCCGATGTAACAGTACCGATTGTTGTGATTGAAGATTGACCAACATAACTTGTGTCAATGCTGACAGTATATGTTTCTGTTAGCGGAGCATAAGAAACTGATATTTCTCCTGCAGTTGCTGCAACTTTTGGCTGATTGTTATCGAATTTATCCCATTGAGTGCCATTATATACAATCGAATCGCCGTCCAAGAATACTGCACCAACGTATGGAGGAGCAGAATTTGCATCCCATGTTCCTGCGAAATTTTCAGTATTTCCTGTGGCGATAACAACATAGAAATCACCGGCTTCTAGAGTTCTTCCACCAGAAAGATATGTAGTAGCATATGGAGCAGTTTCAAATGCTGCTGGGGTATTTGCTGCGACTGTAACCAATGCTGATGCTGGAACTGATGCAGTTATTGCCGCAGCAATCATCGCAGCAGTTGAAACTCCCGATTGAATTTGAACTGAAATCGCATTACCAACAACGGTAACAACTTCGGAACCTGCTATTCCACCGGTTGTGTATGTAACAGAAATAGCATTACCAGCATAACCTGGCGTTACTGCTGTGTAAGTTACGTCCATCGGAGTTAGAGATGAACTTAAATCTTGAACTTGTGGAAGCAAGGGGTTTGCAGCATCAACAGTCCCCATATATCTGAATGCATTCGGAACAGTCGGTGAAGCCCATACTGCAGTCCCGCCGCTAACAGTAAGAACTTGTCCAGTTAAACCGATGCCTTTAATAGCGAAATTATTGGTGTTATTACCGACTAATAGATCGCCGAGATTATTACTGCGAATTTGTTTGGCGCGAATTTGTGACATTAAATGTCTCCTGTTGACGAATGAATTATGCTACTATTTAGTGAATTTTGGTTAAAATTTATTATACAGCATACTGATAGTATACAACGATCAAATCGCCAGAATTCAAAGTAAAACCGTTAACAGAATCAATGAATTGCAAATTTTGTCCGGTAATAATAAAACCCTCGGGCTGTTGATCCTCACCGTTCACAAAAACCTCAGCAGTATCAACAATAGGAATATGTGTAAAAAAGTTTACAAATAATTCATTTACGCCACCAGTAGCGATTGCTTCATTATAAGTCGTAACAGTCACAGTAGAACTCCCATTTGTAATCGGGCCGCCATATAAAGCTAACGGCTCTACATCAATTGTATAATTGTAAGCACTCGGTGCAGTGTATTCATTTAAGAAATTACTATTGTCACTTTGTAACTTTACAACGAACGGCGACAATTTTATCGGCACCCATACTGTATTTATTAAATTTCTAACCTCAAGTGTATTTGAATCCACTGCAGTAAGCCAATATCCAGAAACTGGCGCCGTCATAGAAAAAGTATATGCTAATGCTCCGCCCCACGTTGTTCCATTGAATTGTTCAAAAATAAAACCAGACGGTTTAATCCACCAATCGCCATCAACTTCTGTCGGTGTACTCAAAGTAATATTAACATTTCCAGAATTAGATAAAAGTCCCCAACCTTTAATAGCATCGTTATAATAAAATTGTAGTTGTCCATGTACATTTACAATCCAAATACTATTTGCTACACCATCATCTGCAATCGGCTTTCTATCACTGTAGTATGCAATAAAATTTTGTGTCAACCATTGTCCAGAAATTCCGCGATAAATTTTAAAACTGTTGTCTACATCTAATGTTGCAATCGGATCAAAACAATAATCATTTGGATTTGGTTTATTATGTCCGACTAAATTTGGAATTGCTTGCGACAATGCATAAGTTTGTATCGCTTGAATTAAAGTTTGTCTTGTAAATGGATCAGAATATCCAGCAACGCCAATTAAAACCTGATATGCATTTCTTGGAGATTGAGAATAACCTGGCAAATAAGAAGTAACATCAACATTATTAATAATTCTAACCGGCATTTCTAAAAGAATATCTGCTTGTAATCCGATTGCCCCTACAATAATATCATAATAATATTTTGCCAATGTTCCTTGTGTTGGATCAATTGGTAAACCAGTTGTTATCAAATAAAAATCATAACTTTGTCCGCCACTAGGAGTAACCATTTTAATTCCTTACATTGCTTCTACTATCATCCATGCAACTTGTGAAGTATCCGTGGATGATGTTGATGTTATTGTAAAACCTGTTCCTGCAGTTTTTGATGAAACATAAACTGAACCAACAGTTCCCCCAGGAACATTTATTGTTAGATGAATTCTTGAATTTGTTGTCACAGCAGTCGTTGAAATTGTTATTGATCCCGCAGTCATTGCAGCAGATAAACCTTGTTTAGCATTTGCTCCTTCTTTTATCGAAAGACCATATCCAACTGTTCCAATTTGTAATTGAGAAAGCGTTAGTGCAGTATTATAATTTGACATAATAAATGTTGCACCAGTTGCACCAGCATTAGATACTTGCAATGTTAATGAACCGGCAGTACCGCTTGTTGCATAACCGGCAATAATTGAAATACTTCCGCCTGTATGTCCTGTTCCACCACCGCCACCTGCTTGAAGAGTAATCCCGCCGCCTGCTCCGCCAGTATTACCGCCTTGACCAGCAGTAAGAGAAATAGATCCACCATTACTACTACTAGCGCCTAATGCATTGCCGGCCAGGAGACTTAGTGTCCCGCCGCCATTACTGTTTGTATTATTATTTTGTGTACTAATATTAAGTCCTAGACCGGCAGCCGTAGCATCAGTTCCGCCCGTTGTTATAAGCGAAGAATTACCATTCGTTGATCCAGATATTACAACATAATTTGTATATGTTCCGCCACCCTGAGCAATCAATTCTAAATGTGTTTTACCATTAGATGAAAATCCCAAGTTATTAGAACCAGCATAAAACATACCAGTATTTGTACTATTCGAAAATGAATATGATGGCGCAGTAGCAGAATCATTAGGCGCAGCTAATGGGAATGTAACACCACCGCCAGATGTCCAAGTCATAGCAGTCGATCCGCCACCCTGTGATGTTAATACTTGTCCTGCAGTTCCTGCGGTCGTCGGTAAATTAAAGTTATAAGTTCCTGCGGCAGCTTGCGTATTAATAGAAACAGCGCCAGATGTAGATCCGTCTATCGTTAAAGAATTACTTGATATAGAAGCTAATGCAGTAGATGCTACACCGCCATTATAAAATACAATATTATCAGATGCACCAACAGATATGCGTCCTGTGCCCGCTGTATAATCCATAACAATACCATCAGTATATGATCCTGTTAAAGTTCCCTTAGCATAATGTCCGCCAGATACAATAGCATCAGTTTGAGCAGATGGCGCAGCAGTAGCACCGGATGAATTTCCTAATAGCGTATTATTTGCGATTGTCGAAATACGTGCAAGTGCCAATGAACCAGTAGAAATATTCGATGCATTAGTTGTGTCAGTTGTTGCCGATGCAGCAAATGAAGTTCCGTTTGTTTTTGTAACAAGTAAAACTCCCGATGATCCTAATGTAGCATCGCCAGATACTGCATGAGTTACCCACTGTGATCCAGATCCGATTAATAAATTTCCGGCAGTTGCAGTTGTTGATCCTAATGAAACAGTATTAATCGCGGTAACAGTTGCATTGAAACTTCCAGGAACAGAAGTTATATCGCCGGTCAATGCCGTAGTTGTTAGTGCGCTCGATAATAAAGATAAAGTTCCACCCAGTGTAATATCAGTTACGTTAGCAGTTGATCCAGTATTATTTCCTACTAATGTATTTGCGCCAGATTGTCTGAATAATGAGTTTGTAATTCCGTTTGTCGCAACAGAAATTGTTCCGGTAGTTGTAATTGGTCCGCCAGTTAATCCAGATCCTGTTGCAATGTTAGTTACAGAGCCAGAACCAGAAGCAGTAGTCCATGAAGGATTTGCAGATGCTCCGCCAGTTGTTAAAAATTGTCCAGAAGTTCCAGGAGTTAATGCTACCCAACCAGTTGCATTACGATAAAGAATATCGCCTTGTGTCGCGCCAAGTTTATCAATAATTGATGTAATAGAATTATATGATGGAGAAGCAGATGCTCCGGATATATTTGATAGAATAGTATTATTCGCAGCACTAGCTAAAGAAGCAGTTACGGTTCCTGATGTAGTCACTGCAGAAGATGGAGTTGAACTCAATACAGTTCCGTCGCCAGTAAATGTAACGGATGTTACAGTTCCTGAACCGCTTACATTCATCCAAGCTGGGTTTGCGGCAACGCCTCCTGTTGTTAAAACTTGTCCAGAAGTTCCAGGCGCGAGTACTACCCAGTTAGTTCCGTTTTGATAAAGAATATCGCCTTGTGTTGCACCAAGCGATGAATTCATCAATGCAGATAAGCTTTCACCGGATACTGTGGCGCCATTTGTATTATAATATGCAACTTGTCCGGCAGTTCCAGATGTTACAATTCCAGATCCACTAGAAACAGGAATCGTAATAGTATTAGTATCCATAGTCACAGAACCAGTAATGGCCAATGCACTACCATTAGCAATTGTAACGCCAGTTGTTAGTGTGATGCTAGTATGCGCGAGAATAATACCGTCGAATGATGTTGTAGTTCCGAGTGTAGCTGATGAACCGATAACCCAATATACAGCATTAGTCGGATTACTGTTTATAACATTAACAACCGATGCACTTGCAGTAGTTAATGTGCTGCCAGTTATAATCACAATTTTCTGATTGAATAAGCCTTGAAAATCTAATGTTAGCGTGCCGGTTAGTCCAGCAGATGAAGGATAACTATAAACGCCGTGTGTTAAAGTCTTACCACCGAGATCGCCAGTCAAAACAGTCGAAGATAGAACACTAAGAGTATTATAAGCAGATGTTGCATCAATTATAGCTTGTTGTGTAGCCGCATCATTAACTGTATGAACTGTTCCAGTAACTGTCCATGCTCCAGGGGTAATTGCACTTGTCGCACCCACATCACCAGTCACAACACTTGAACCTGTGTTAGTTACTGCCGCGCCAGCAAGTACTGCAAAGTTTGCCGCCGTGAGCAGTGTTGAAGACGGCGCCGCTAAAGTTGCAGAAATATTATACGGACTTCCTGTAGTACCGGATCCAGTAATAGTTATATTCGAACCCTGTGTAATAAGTCCAGAGATTGTTGCTACTGTTCCTGATTGTCCAGAAATATTTCCAGTAACCTGAGAACCAGGAAGCGATAGCGAACTTAACGTTGTTAATGTGCTGTTTGAAGTCGCAGTAATATTTGCGGCAGTTCCCGTAGTATTTTGATTTAATGTAGGAACATCTGCGGCAGTAATTAAACGGTATGTAGGCGCTAAAGGTCCGCCAGTTAATGGACCGGCCAAGAATAAATTATTCGCAACAGTTTCTAAAGTTGCAGTTACGGCGCCAGTTGAAAGTGAATTCGAAAGAATTACTCCGTCGCCAGTAAATGATGTTACACCGCCTGCAGTTCCTGAAATTGAATATGGACTACCAGAAGTTCCCGAACCAGTTATTGTAATATTAGAACCAGCAGAAATTAATCCAGATATCGTAGCAACAGTGCCTGATTGTCCGGTAATACTTCCAGAAATTGGATTTGTGACTGTTAGATTTGACAGAGTACCAACAGATGTTAAAGAAGAATTTACAACTGATACACCGAGTGTTGTAGCATTCAATACACTAACATCATTAATCATGTATGCGCGTCCAGTAACTAAATTAAAATTCTCGCTCGATGTCCATGCATTAAATCCATCATTAGCCCAGAGAATTGATTTTGTTGTGGCGCCGAGTAATTGTATTCCGCCGCCATTTGCTGTTGCATCTGATGGTATCGAAACATTGCCCATCGTAATATTAATGTCGGCGACATCTAATGTCGCAGTATTAATCGTGGTTGTAGTTCCATTAACAGTTAAGTTTCCAGAAATTACTAAATCACTTGTAATAGTTCCGCCAGAAATAGGAAGAAATCCAGTAATTGAACTAAACGGTAACCAAGCGCCATTTCCAGATGGTCCACCAGTTCCACTCCAAAATGTTGTAGCAGATGCATTTGTTCCAGAATTAAAATTAGATAGAGAAAGATTTCCGACAATATTATTTGTGCTAACATTGCCAGAAGCAATAGCAGTAATAATACCTTTAGAATTTACAGTAATAGATGGAACACCATATGATCCTGGTATTAGTGCCTGTGTAGCTAATTCTAAATCAATAGTTCCAGATGTTGTAATTGGATTTGTGCCAGTTAATACTAGATCATGCGCAGAACTTGAAAGTGTAATACTCGAAACTGTTCCTGTCGCAGCAGGAGCAGTAAGACTAAAAGATCCAGAGGCAACATCAATTGTTCCCGTTACATTCCCGGCATTTTGTATTAGTGTAGGATATAACAATGAGACGTTAATCGTTCCTGTGCTTGTAATCGGTCCGCCACTTGTCGCAATACCGTTTGTTCCCAATAGTGATACTCTAGTGACTGTTCCTTGATTATTCGAATAAGGAATCCAAACTTCGCTTGTGCCATTGCTTGCTAGAATATAACCAGACGGTCCTAATGTTAATGCAGCACCACGCGGCGATGCTCCTGGCGCTCCGGCTGGACCAGAGATAAGAATATCACCCTGTTCAGGGAATATGATATAATTTGGGGTCAAGCCGTTGTTATCAACCATTAGGAATCTCCATAAATCTTTAATTCTTATAGTATTTATGAAAATTGGATCTTATTATGTGATGAAATAAATATCGTATATGAGTATACAATTTTCAGAAGCTGCTTTAAGATTAACCGGCAAATATCGTGCCGTTAGTGTTAATGTTCTTTACTTTTTACCAGAATACTCGACTATCTTACAGGAATTTCACTGGCAGACAGATGATGTTGTTCCAGAATTATACAAAATTCATAAATTTCTCAATCATTGGCACGATAATATCGACGCAGATATTCACGAGGTCAAAATCGCATGTTCTGAACCATTTAGCTGTACTTCGTTTACAAATGTCAAATATGAGTTTCCCATTCACTGGCAAGTAATGTCTATCGATATAAATGAGATAATTTGACTTACATCACGTTATGTGATAGATTAAAACTCTTACGAAATATATGGGTATTATATTGTCAAAATTCAATCAGTTTGATAAGACAAAGTACGAAAAGCACCTCATGGTGGATATCGAAACGTTGGGGCACGCGC